>Ga0224555_1000547_pt1 | contig 57011 bp, 29 predicted proteins | sample 714S23034metaG_FD_180687 | JGI IMG/M metagenome (GOLD analysis project Ga0224555, IMG submission 180687) | Peat soil microbial communities from Stordalen Mire, Sweden - 717 S2 30-34 | ecosystem: Environmental > Terrestrial > Soil > Wetlands > Peat | place: Sweden: Norrbotten County, Stordalen... | reverse complement strand
GATGGACGCGGTCGAAAACGCCTTGGAACAACGCCTCTGCCAACTGGAATCCTCACCCGCCCAAATCCAATCCCTCACCGGTTTTGATTGGATTGTTAATATTAGATTGAATGCAAAATAGTATGAAAACGCTCTAGAGCATTTCCAGTTATTACGTAGCGCAGGCTTTCCAGTCCCGCATTGCGGGATTCAGGCGACTTTCCAGTCGCCTCTTTCGTGAGTGAAACACGGGACAAGAATGTCCCGCAAACCCGCAGACAAGAATGTCTGCGCTACATCAAAGTTGGAACCGCCCTAGTTCCGGACACATTCCGTAATTGTTTCCGGCGAACCTTCCGCCACAATTTTCCGTCCGCTGCGTTCACTTGTTGAACCGGAAGTTGGTCACGTCGTAGTCCTGCATGACGTATTGCTTCGTTTCCAGCCGCATTTTGTTGGCGCGCTTGGCCTGGGTCTCGCCGCCTGCCTCGATCAAATCCGCGTAGCTGATGATTTCTGCGCGGATGAAACCTTTCTGGATGTCGGTGTGAATCGTGCCGCCGGCTTCCCAGGCCGTGGTGCCCTTCCGGATGGGCCAGGCGCGGTTTTCCTTGCCGCCGACGGTCAGAAAACAGATGTAGCCGCCCTCCCGGAACGCGCGCAGCATCAGGCCCTCGGGGTTTTCCAAATCCGGCGGTTCGGCCACCACGATCGGCTTGGCGGTGAAAAAATTGTGCGCGGCGACGGCTTCCAGATCCGCCGGCGCCAGACCGGAATTGAAGACAAATTTTTCCTGTTCCAAAAGTGCCTGGATTTTCTTCAACGCCTGGCGCTCGGCTTCCTGCGGCTCGCGGCCCAGGCGCGTTTCCACAAATTCCAGGTCCTTCAAAATCATGTCCGCCCGGCCTTCCACCGACACCAGGATGGCGTCGGCATCAATCAACTGGTCCTCGCCGACCACGTCCACCTGGGCGTAGGTTTTCTTGTCCGCCTCGACCAGCTTGTCGGCCTCGTCGAACCGCGGATCCTTGAGGTTGTGTTTGCCGGTTTTAATCCCGGCCAGACCGAATAACGCTATCTTCATAAATTTTGATTTTATTCATCTTTGGCAAGTCTTTTGTATTTTCGCGAACAATAGAGGGAAATACACACAAAAATAAACCCGACAAATAAACCAAATGGATTAATGACGAGCGGATGCCCAAGCGCCTTCATCATGCCAGGATTTATCCAGGGCATTAGAGATACAACAATGCAAAATGCACCAACCAATCCGAATATAATTCCTGCTGCTTCAAAAAACATCCGCTTTATTTTATTTTTCATATTGATTCACCGGCTGCTCCAGGACCTGGCCCAAATACTGCCCGGTGAAGCTTTCCGCGCAGCGGGCCACGGCTTCCGGCGGCCCCTGAGCGACAATGCGTCCGCCAGCATCGCCGCCCTCCGGGCCGAGGTCAATAATCCAATCCGCCGTTTTGATGACGTCGAGATTGTGCTCGATGACGACGAGCGTGTTGCCGGTGTTGCGCAATTTGAACAGCACTTCGAGCAGCTTGGCCACATCGTGGAAATGCAGGCCGGTCGTCGGCTCGTCCAAAATGTAAAATGTGCGCCCGGTGGCCTTGCGGCTCAATTCCGCCGCCAGCTTCACGCGCTGCGCCTCGCCGCCGCTCAACGTCGTCGCCGCCTGCCCCAGGCCGATGTAGCCGAGGCCGACCTCGGCCAGCGTCAGCAGCGGATCGTAAATCTGCGGCACCACGCGGAAAAAAGTCACCGCCTCGTCCACGGTCATTGCCAGCACGTCGGCGATGTTCTTGCCCTTGTAGGTGATTTCGAGCGTCTCGCGATTGTACCGTTTGCCGCCGCACACCTCGCACGTCACATAAACCGGCGGCAGGAAATTCATTTCGATTTTCAGCACGCCGTCGCCCTCGCATTTTTCACAGCGGCCGCCCTTGACGTTGAAGCTGAACCGGCCCGGCGCGTAGCCGCGGATTTTTGCCGCCGGCAGTTTGGCGAACAGATCGCGGATATGGTTGAACATGCCGGTGTAGGTGGCCGGGTTCGAGCGGGGCGTGCGGCCAATCGGCGCCTGGTCAATCACGACGACCTTGTCAATCGCTTCAAACCCCCTCAATGCGCGGTGCGCGCCGGGTGTTTCCTTGGAGCCGTAAAACTTGCGAAACAGCGCCCGGCGCAGGATGTCGTCCACGAGCGTGCTTTTGCCCGAACCGCTCACCCCGGTGACGCAGGTGAACGTGCCCAGCGGGATCCGCGCGTCAATGTTGCGCAGGTTATTTTCCTTCGCACCGAGCACTTCGAGCCAGCCGCGTTCCTCGGACGGCGCCAGGCGTTTTTTGGGGATGGGAATCGAAAGTTCGCCGCGCAGATACTGCGCCGTGAGCGAATTTTTGCTCGCCAGAATTTCCGGCAACGTGCCCGCCGCCACGAGTTTGCCGCCGTGAATGCCCGCGCCGGGGCCAAGGTCAACGACGTAATCCGCATTGCGGATCGTGTCCGCGTCATGCTCGACGACGAGCACGGTGTTGCCGAGGTCGCGCAGGCCCTTGAGCGTCGCCAGCAGGCGGTTGTTGTCGCGCTGGTGCAGGCCGATGCTCGGCTCATCCAGTATGTAAAGCACGCCGACGAGGCCCGCGCCGATTTGGGTGGCCAGCCGGATGCGCTGGGCCTCGCCGCCGCTGAGCGTGCTGCTCTCGCGGTCGAGCGTGAGATAGCCGAGGCCGACGTTTTTCAAAAAGCCGAGCCGGGCGCGGATTTCCTTGATGACCTCATGCGCGATTTTCTCCTCAAATTCCGTGAGCTTGAGACCGGCAAAAAATTCATCGGCCTTTTCCACTGACAACGCACAGACGTCCATGATGGAAAGGCCGGGAATTTTCGCCGATGTGGATTTGCGGTTCGAAATTTTTGTGGTAGCACCCGCGTCCCGCAGGTCAAATCCGGCGTCCCGCCGGATTTCACCGGGCGACGCAGGATGCGGGTAATCGGAAGAAGAGGAAGCAATCGTTCGTCCCCCGACGGTTTCGGGCGTGACGCCCGAAACAACAGGCCGGAGGCCTGTGCCACCCAAGGTCACGGCCAGGATTTCCGGTTTGAGCCGTCTGCCTTTGCACACATCGCAAAATTGCGGGCTCATGTAGGGCTTGATGCGGTTGCGGACGAATTCGCTTTCACTTTCGGTGAACAGCCGCTCCAGGTTCGGCAGCACGCCCTCGAACGGACGGCTGATGGTGTGCTGGCTGCCCGCGCGCCAGAAATTAAAATCCACCTCGGCCTCGCCCGAGCCGTGCAGCAGGACCTTTTTGAAATCGTCCGGCAGGTTTTTCCAGGGCGTTTCCAGGCTGACGTTGAAATGCGCGGCAATGGAGCGGAGCATGGCCTTGTAATAAATGTTCATCCGCTTGCCCGCCCGACGCCACGGCTGCACCGCGCCGTCCTCGAGCGACTTTTCCGGGTCGGGTACGACCAGGCTTTCGTCGAAAATCATCTTCTGGCCGAGGCCGTGGCAGACCGGGCAGGCGCCCGCCGGGGCGTTGAAGGAAAAATGTTTCGGCGTGGGCGGATCGTAGCTTTTGCCCGTGGCCGGGCTGCACATCTTGTTCGAGTGCAATGTCTCGGTCCATTCAGCGGAGTCGAGGGTCGAGGGTCGAGGGTCGAGAGCCGGACGCGCTTTCGTGCCCTCGACTCTCGACTCTCGACTCTCGACCGCCGTTTGGTGCAGCGCGAACATCACGCCCTCACCCCAGCGCAACGCGGTTTCAACCGAATCGCCCAGCCGCACGCGGATTTTGTTATCAATCACCAGCCGGTCCACGACCGCCTCGATGGTGTGAAATTTCTTTTTGTCGAGCTTGACGCGCGTGTCGGCGGCGAGTTCGACGAATTCGCCGTCCACCCGGGCGCGCACGAACCCCTCGCGCGCGAGGCGTTCGATTACGTCGCGGAACTCGCCTTTTTGCCGGCGGACGACGGGCGCGAGCAGCATCACGCGGGTCTTGGGCGGCAGCGCGAGGATTTTGTCCACGATATCGCTGGTGGTCTGGGAGACGATGGGCACGCCGGTGTCCGGGCAATGCGGTTTGCCGATGTGGGCGTACAGCAGGCGGAGGTAATCGTATATTTCCGTGGTGGTGGCGATGATCGAGCGCGGGCTGGAGCCGGAACTGCGCTGTTCGATGGCGATGGCCGGCGACAGGCCCTCGATGAAATCCACCTCCGGCTTCTGCATCTGGTCGAGGAACTGCCGGGCGTAGGCGGAGAGGCTTTCGACGTATTTGCGCTGGCCCTCGGCATAGATGGTGTCGAAAGCGAGCGACGATTTGCCGCTCCCGCTCAGGCCGGTGATGACCACCAGCTTGTCGCGCGGGATGTTCAGCGTGAGGTTCTTGAGATTATGCTCACGCGCGCCGCCGATACGGATGAATTCCTTGCTCATGGCCGTGAATTTTCAATTCAAACCAATCGGGAAATATAATCAAAGCCACGGCGAAAGCAAAGGCGGATGTTGCGCGGGCCCAATTTCGCAGCGATTAAAATTTCATGCGTCGGACAATTCCTTTACGCATAATATCGCCGCGGCCTTTTCCGGATGGTTGCGGGTCCAGACGAAATGTCCCGCCAGCGAAATCATGCCCCAGAAAAAACGCGGCCGGCCTTTGATGGCATGATATTCGCCCCGCAACTTTTTTGGCCCCAAAAATCCGGCGACATGATATCCATAACCAGCCATTTCGGCAGGCTCCCAGCCTGAAAGATGTTCTTGCAAGTCATCGTTGGCCGTATGTCGTTGTTGAAGAAAACCACAAGGGGTGAAGAGAATGACTTTCTTTGCGGCAATCCTTTCCATGTCCTGAATCATCTTCATGCCATCCGGCTTGACAACGTGTTCGATGACGTCAAGGCCAACACAGGCGTCAAATTGTTTGGGATGGAAATATCGGGCTAGATCCCGCACGTCGCCATGAATTATTTCATCATGGGTATCAAGTCTTTTTGCCTCCCCAACCGACGGTTCATACCCGTCAATTCCCACAATGTGAGGAACCCCGATGGTGCGCATAACGGGGGAAGATCCGCACCCCACATCCAATACGCTCTGGCAGCCCAACAACGCCTTGCGCAAAGCCAGCCTGACAGTAATCGCCCCCGGGTCAGTCCCCTGTCTTATCAATTCCAATGCCAGCCTGGTTGCGCTTTTCATAAGTTCGCTTTGCTGGAAGCCTATATTTCAAGCCTCCATTAAACAATGGATTTCCGCCACCAACTCCGCAGCCTGAATGACGGTTGGAAGGAAAAACACCGGGACCGCGCTAAAATTCTCGCGTCGCTACGGATATTCGTAGAGCCGGAAAAACTTCGTGCTGGCCGGCGGGCCGGTCTGGCCGTTGTCAATGAAGGTATAGACGCCGTTGGCCGGCGTGGGAACCGGACTGGCAATGATGGACCAACTGCTGAACGGCAGCGCGAGATTGGTCGTCCATAGAATTTTATACTGGTAATTCGTCGGCGCGCTCCACTTGAACACCAGGTCATTGGTCCCGGTGATGTTGGTGACGGTGACGCTGGAAATGGACAGCGTTTGCGGTATCGGCGTCATAAACGGCCAGGCAATGAGCCGGTAAAATTTCATGGGGCCGAACCCGCCCGTCAATGAGCCGTCATCCAAGAAGGTGAAGATTCCGGTGGTGGAGGTCAGGACGATGTTGGAAATCGTATGCCACGCCGCCGGGGGCGCGAGATTGGTCGTCCACTGCACCTGATACTGATAATTCGTCAGGCCGTTCCATTTGAGCCAGACGCCGCCGTTGGTCGCGGTGACGCTGAAATGGGACACCGCGATGGGCGGGGTAAAACCGAACGCCACCTGGAAGACGAACGTGACGTTGCTGACGCCGGGATTTTGGAACCCGAGGAAATAGTTCGTACCCGGCACGAGCGGCGGCGGGGAACTGCCCGTGAGCACGAAGGTGCCGGCGCTGGTGGCGGACAGCATCAGCACATCGCCCGCGCTGGTGCTGCCGGTGGGCGGATTGGTCTGGTTGAACCACACGTTCAACGGCCCGGTGGCGGGAATCAGGAGGTTGCTCGCCGAGATGGCGTTGGCCGGCACGGTCACCACCGCCTGCGACATGGCCCCGGCCAGGACCGTGTTGGTGGCGGGACCCGAACCGGTGATCGGCCCCAGATTCAGGTCGCCCAAGACCCGGTAGAATTTCATGGGGCCAAACCCGCCGGTCAGCGTGCCGTCGTCAAACCAGCTGTAATGCCCGTTGGTCGTCGTCACGACCACGTTGATGACCGGGTTCAGGACCGTGTGCCATACAATCAGCGGCAGGAGATTGGTCGTCCACTGAATCTCGTACTGGAAATTCGTCGGCCCCTGCCACTGGAGCAGGAAGCCGTTCGTCCCGCCAATGTTGGTGTAGATGATGCCGGAGATGATAATCGGACTGGTTGGCGCGTTGGTTGAGGTCAATAAATGAAAATCCACCTCGAGGCTGAAACTGACGGCAAAACTGTTCGTGTTTTGCACGCCGAGCCAATAAGTCCCGCCGGGAACAATATTTGTCGGCACACTGGTGGTGCTCAAAACGGAAATGCCATTCGTCGCGCCCGCCAGCAGGGTGTAGTCACCCGCGTTCGTCCCCGTTGGCGGCGCGGTCTGGTTGAACAGCAGGTTCACCGGCCCGGTGGCGGAGAGCAGCAGGTTGGTCGCAAAATCCGCGTTGGTGGGCACGTTGATCAAAAAGTAGTCAATGCCGCCGGCCGAAACGGAGTTCGTCTCCGGTACGCCGTTGGTCAGAGACTGCAAGAGTATCAACCGGTAAAAACGCGTCGGGCCGAACGGGAACTCCGAACCGTCGTCGAAGAAGGTGAACCGGCTGTTCGTAGGCGTGAGGTAGGTGCTGTAACCGATGATGTTCGTAAACGTCTGCCAGTACACCGGCGGCGGGAGGTTGCCCGTCCATTGCACCTGGAAATAATCGTTGGTGGGCGCATACCACGTCAGCAGGAAGCCGTTGAACCCGCCGATATTGGTGTAAACAATGGAGGTGATGGTAATGACCGGCGGCGGCGGTGGCGGCGGCGGCAGCGGCGGCAGCGGCGGATAAAAATCAACCTCAATCCCAAAACTGACCGGAACGACGCCCGGGTTTTGCACGCCCAGATAATATGTCCCGCCCGGAATGATATTGGTCGGCATGAAGTTTGTGGTTATGCCCAAAAGGGAACTGCCGCCCATCGAATTGGCCAGCAAAATATAGTCGCCCGTGTTGGTTCCCGTCGGGAAGCCCGCCCGGCTGAACCACAGGTTCACCGGCGCGCTGGGCGAAATCAGGATGTTGGTGGCCAGTTGCGCATAGCCCGGCACCGTGACCAGGTAATAGGTGAAGCTGCCGGCCGGGAGCGTGTTGGTCTGCGGCACGGCATTGGTGAGCGGCAGCGAGGTGGTGACGATGTTGGTAATGCTGACCATGACGCTGACCGTCACCGGGCCAAAACCATTGGCGGTGGCCAGATTCGTGACGGTGAAACCGAACGAGGCGAAGCCGAAATAATTATTCGAGGGCATGAACGTGGCCGTGTAGCCGTTGGTCCCCAGGGTCACGACGCCGTTGGTGCCATTGGTCACGCCGAAGCTCAGGTTGCCCGTCCGGCCCACGACCGCATAAAGGTCCACGGCCACCGGCGTGTTTGAAACGGTCAAGGCATGCGGAGCGGCCAGCCAGTTGAGGTAATGTTCCAGGTCCGTGTAACCGTCCGGGTTGCTGTGATTGTTGTTCGGCACGGCCGGGTCCATGCTGGTCACGCCGGTCGCCTTCAAAGTGATTTCCCAATAATCGGGCAGGCCGTCCCCGTCGCTGTCCAGCGGCTGCGGGGCGGAATCGAGCACCGGCCAGGGATTGACGCCGACGAAGTTGGCAAGTCCCTGGGAAACCCAATACACGGCCGCGTTCGGGTAACCCGAGTAAGTCACTCCGAAGTTCGTGCCGAGGTAAACGCCCGGGAAGCTGTTCGAGCTGATGAAGTCAATGATCTGGCCGCTCTTGTTGCGGACGTTGGCGACGATGTTGGTGTCCACCGGGTCGCGCAACAGGGACGTGCCGGCCGCCGGACTGCCCGCCGCCGTGACGCCCGCCACCGAGGCGCCGGCAAAGGCCAGTACCTGCTCGTAAGTAAACGCGGGATCATTCGTGGCGGCCGAAATTCCGTTGGTGATCAGGGTCGGGCTGCCGAGTTGCGTCAAATTGCCGTTGAACATGCCCCAATCGGTGTTGGTGCCGTCGAGCACGATGTTGAAGGCATTGGTATCAATCAGGTTGGTGGCCTCGTAAATCTGCGTGAACCGGGCGTTGGGCACGCCGGAGGCAAAGGCGATGCCGGGATTGGCGCTGTTGCTGCCGGCGATGAAATAATTGCCGCGATAGTTGAGATAATTGTTGTAGCCGCCCGGGTTGTTCGTCGCGTCGTCCTCGTTTAGCCCGGCCGCTGCGCCCCAGTTGCACACCACGTTGTTGATGAAATCCAACCGGATATTGTCGCCCACCCGCGGATTGTAGCTGTAGTTGTCCGCGTAAAGGTTGTGCAGATAACTGACGGCGCCGGAGCCGTCACGGATCTGCGAACCATAGCCGTGCTCCTGATAACCGGCGCCGGCGGGATAGGCGGAATGGTCGAGCGGCTGGGCGATCATGGACCACTGCACCGTGACATTCGTCGAATAGGTGGTGGACAGGACGGTGTCCAGGCTCCACGACGCGGAAAGGTGGTCGGCAATCGAATTGGTGACCCCGAGGAAATGGAACGAATCGCCCTGGAAGTACTGGGCATAGATGTCACCCGGACGGCTGCGGAGGAAGCGCAAAATCTCGTCGTGGGCATGATCCACTGTGCCGTGGGCGGTCTCCGCCGAGAATGTCAATCCCTGGATGGTGATGCCGGCGCCCGGCGCCGTCTGGCCGGCGATGGTGAAATAGGGATTGTTGATCTGGAGCGGTGAATACAGGTTGATGGTGCCGGAAACGTCGAAGACGATGGTGCGGCTGCCAAAGGTGGAGACGATGCCGTTGCGCAGGCTGCCCGGCCCGGAATCATTCAGGTTGACGACGTGATAAACATCGCCGCCGCGGCCGCCGATGGCGAAGCCGCCCGCACCTTCCGCGCCGGAGAACGCCGGCTGGCCGTTGGTGAGCACCACCAGGACATGGAAAATGTTGGTCGCCCACTGCACTGGCGATGAGTTGTCATTCACGATGTTGGTGAGGGTATAGACGGCGGGCGCCTGGCTGGCCGTTGGCGTCCAGGTGATGACGCCGTTGGCATCAATGACCGGAGCCGGACCGCTGTAAACGGAACTGGTCAGCGTGTAGGGCAACGGCGGCGTTCCGCCCGTGGCCGCGTTGGTGACGGTGAACAACTGGTTCGTGACGGCAAGCAGTTCGGGCAATTGCGGCAGGCTCAACGGCGGCGGCACCAGATGGAAGTTCACCTGAATGTCGTAGGTAACGCCGCTGGCGCCCAGGTTTTGCACGCCCAGATAATAAGTTCCGCCGGCGGCGAACTTCGGCACGCTGATGGTGGTCAAAATGGCCGAGCCGCCGCCTGTTGGTGCGCTGAGGATCAGATAATCCGTCGGCAGGATGCCGGTGGGCGGGTTGAACGCGTCGAACCACAGGTTCAGCGGGCCGGTGGTGTTAAACAGGATGTTCGTGGAGATGTCCGCGTTGGTCGGAACGATGATCAGGTAATACGCGATGCCATTCGGCGGAATGAGATTATTGGTTAGCACCTGCGTGTTGGTAAGCGTGGTGATGGTGGGCGGCGTGTAGGGGAAGTTGAACCGCAACTGCCAGCTCACGAGCGTGCCGACGTCGCCGGCGCGGTCGTCCTGGATTTCGAGCGTCCACTGGCCCAGCGCATCCTCGCCGTCCAGGAGATCCAAGGATTCTTCGGGCTGGTAATACAGGTCGTAATTGTTCGTCGGGACCGTGGTCAGGACGAAACTGTCCAGCAACATGCCCGGCTCGAGGCCGGTGATTTGCAGCGGCGTGCTGGTCGTGGTGGCGGTGAAACTGTAGGTGGCGGTCTGCCAGTTGGTGTCGTTGCCAAAAAAGATGGGCTGAGGAGCGCCGTTCAACGTCACGTACGCCTCCGCCAGGCCCTGGGCGATGCCGCCCGGCGCGTTGGTGTTGTACTTGGTCAAGCCATTGGTGCCTTGATTGTAAATGGCCAGGATTTCCGAGGCCGAGAGCGGGCGATTGTAAACGGTCGGCTCGTCCAGATATCCATTTAAAGCATTGAATGTCGGGCTGGCAAAGCTGCCGGCCGCCCGCCAACCCAGCCATAAAGGAAAGGTGGTTTGGGTCGTAAAGGAATTGCCCAGATTCGCGGTTGCGACCACCACCCCGTTTCGATAAATCACCGCATTCCCGCTGATTTTGTCGTAGGTCAACGCCACATGTTGGAAACTGCCAAAGGCTACCACGTTAACCAGTGAAGAAATCGAATGGGAGGCGATGGCCGTGTCCTCAAGATTGGCGTCAAGGTCGCCCGTCCCACTATTGGGCCCACCAGTGCCATTATAGGGTGCGATTGTGAACGCAAGACCGACGGGAGCGTCGCCGCTGCCGGAACCCGTGTTCCATTCAAACAAATCCGCGAGATGTATCTGGGCATCCCAGTAGAGCCAGGTATCAAGGGTGAAACCGCTGCTGCTGGTCCCCACATCCAGACTGGGATTGGCGGGAACTTCTATGTAGGAGCTGGTCCCGTTAAAAACAAATGCTTTGCCGACCTGGCCGGCAGTGTAATCGATATCATTGGGCATGCCGTTATTCCCGCTGATGGAATCAACTGCATTGCTCTCGGCGCGCCACAAGGCCACGGCGCCCGGCCCGCGATACGCAAACGACAGGGTGTAAGTCTGGCCCGGCACCAAGGGCAGGATCCGGGAAATCTGGCCGTCAGCCAGTGCCAGCAGGTTGGTGCCCGTGTTGGCCAACACTGAATTGCTGATCACCGTCACCTGGTTGGCGGTGACCGTCCAGCCGCCAAAGCCCGGATTGACTCCGGCAACATAATCACCGGCGTATGTGTTTTCAAAACCGTCGTTCAGGTTTGCCGGCGTCAGGTCAATGCAATCCAGGAGCACTCCAAATATATCTCCGTCGGGATCCAGAGAATGGAAGGTTAGTGTTGTGATGTCGGAAGTTGCGGTAAAGACGACATTGGTTGTTGTCCACCCCAGGTTCAGCCAGTCATTAGTCTGGGTTACCGACAGGTTCAGCAATGAATTGCCGTTTTGGAGAACCTGCATGGACGCCGTTGGGTAGCCATTATTCTTCCCTTCCGCATTCTGGGCGTAGGTAAAAGCAAGCGTGTAGTTTTGGCCCGGAACGGTGGCAATGTTGGTTGAAATGGTTCCCGGGGCACTGCCATCCAGATCAATGTAGTTGGTTCCTTCATCGGCGGTGCTGTTGGTGCTGTACGAAGGGGGAGCGATCGTATCAATGCTTCCGTTATTAACAAGCCACCCTCCGCCAAAATAGTTTCCAGTTCCTATATTGGCATTCCCGCTTCCTTCAAACGAACTGTGCCACTCCGGCAGACTGGCCGGCAGCGCCGGTATTCCCGGCACAAACGGCGGCGGGGCGAACTTGATGGGCGTCGTGGTCTTGTTCGTATCTTCTGTCAGCACCAGATAGGTTTGCCGGGCCTGCATGGCACTCACCGTGTAATCCCATCCCGTGCCCATCTCGCCGCCGACCGGATTCATCACGATGGTCAGAAAGGTGGAATTAACGTAGGCGACATTGAACACACCGCTGCCGCTGATAAGCCCGGAATCAAAAATCAAGGCCCCGCTCTGGTCATATACCACCATCCGGTCCGGGATGCTGTAGAAATTGTAGAAAATGGACAGCGTCCCGGTGTCCACGGCCACATTGATGACGTTGGTGGCCGCACCCGCGCCGCCCGAGACCGAGACCGGGACGACGTTGGTGATGGTGCTGGTCGCGCCCATGTTGGCGGTGTTGCCGCCGCGGTTCTCCCCCAGCAACACCCGCGTGCCGTCCGGACTGATCAAATGGAACACCAAATCCGACACGCGCGGATGGTCCACGCGCAGGGCCACGTCCACCGACGAGATGGGCTGGTCCGCCGTCACGTACATGGAAGCGGTCGTCACCGCATCGTCCGGAATCGGCACCGGGCCGGCGGAAGTGTAAATCACCTGTGCGGGCGGCGTGACCAGGCCGAGATTGGCGATGAGATAAAAATTCTGCTGCTGCACACTGCCATTGTACAACCCGACCCAGTAACGGCCCGGCGGCGGCGACCCAATGTAAATCGAGTTGCCCGGCGCTGGCGGTGGCGTTGGCGGGTTGGTCAACCCCACCGGCCCATATTCATTGGTGTCCGTCAGCGTCGGGATGGCGCCGTCTTTGACATAAAGTTCCACTGGGGGGGTCGATGGGGGCTGGGTAAGGTTTGTGGCCGATATCGTGAGGCTGGCCGTCCCGGAGGGCACGTCAATGTAGCCATACCACCAACCCATCGGCCCAACGGTGCCGTAAACACCCTTGCCCAAATTCTGATGCGGCTGAACCAACAGGTTGAAATTCTGCACGCTGCCGGTCTGCGTCAGCGAATCGTCCACCTCGGTTAAAATCCACGGGCCAATGCCCTGCTGGCCGACGTAACCGTTCAAACTGCCCGGCCCGTCCGACGGTCGCGAGCCGAAGATGTTGTTCTGGCCGCTGTCGTCATAAATGAGCGTGTAAGGTCCGGGCGGATTGCCGAGTGAATCATGATTGTTCACCACAACGGTCTGCGACAACCCGTTCTGGCCGCCGTGCTTGAGTGTGCCGATGAGGTCGCCAAAATTCTGGTGCGTGATGAGGTTCGTCACCACGACGCGCTGGATTTCCATTGAATATATGGCGAGAGCGAAAATATATTGCACACCCGGATGCGCCGTGCTGCCGTCCGGAATGTTCGCCGGCAGCACCAGCCCGTTGACGATCTGGTCGCCGTTCGAATTCATCTGGCTGAAAGGGATGTCGGTAAAAATGGGAATGAATCCATATTCCGCCGCCTGTTGGTCCTCCGAATACACGCCCACGTAATAAACCTTGCCGGGCGCTGAATCGGTGTAATACACGAATTCCGTGCCGCCGCGGCCGACCGATTTGTCCGCATTGGAAATGGCGACGGGATTAAGATTCGTCAACGTCGGGTCGCTGCTGACGTAAAGATCAATGTCCGCCTCCGGTCGCGTAACATTGCCGTAGGAGCCAGCATTATTGCCGGCGGGGTTGGCAAACACGCCCATGCGCGGAATCGAGAGCGTGTCCGGATCGAAGGTGATGAACGCGGCGTTGGTGAAATCCGCCGGGCCGGGGTTGGTCATCACGTAGAAATGCCACTGGTTCGTCATGCCCAGCGTGATGAGGTTCGTCCCGCCCAGTTGAATGCCGTTCAATTCCGTTCCATTGGTCGTCAGGAGGATGGTGTTGGTGCCAAGCAGCGGCGTGCTGGCGCCGGCCAATTGATTCATATACGGCGCTTCGGGGCTGACCACATAAGTGATTTGCTGGTCGGATGTGGGGTTGGAGATGATCCCTAGCCCAGGCCCGACGTCCGTTACCGTGAGAGCGTTGGTCACTTCCCCTTCACCGTAGGAAATCACCAGTGCATAATCTTGCACCACGTTGGGCGCATAAACTCCGGCGGCGTTGTTGGTCTGCGCAGTGACGGCGTTGACGTTGACGCGGTAACCTTGGACTGTCACGTAAAAATTAGTTCCCACGCCTGCCGGCAGGTAAACATTTTCCACGTTGTTGATGGAATCGTAAACCGGTGCATTCGTACCTTCCGGCGTGTTGTAGATGCCTCCGGCGATGTCGTTGCCATAATAGACAACTCCGGCCGATGAATTGGAAACGATCAGATTGAGGTCATTCACCAGTTTGACGGCGGCGGCGGGATCGCCCGGCGGATCCGTCCAAGCCAGAGTAAAACGCAAGGGAAGGGTTTGCGCGTTGGTATTGGCGATGGTCACCAAATACGTGTGGCTGTCGCCAGTGGCCAGCGCGCTGGCTGGACTTTGGTCAATCATCAGCATGGATTCCCCGGTGCTGTTATTCACGTTGGTCGCGATTCCCGGCGGAAGCGAGTTTGTCAGGTTGATTAACCCCCAGCCCTGGAAATTGATCGAATTTTGGACCTCGAAATCGTAGTTTCCATCGGAGCGCGCACCATTGATAAGCATGGCCTTGAGCAACGCCGGGCTGGGCGTGGCGTGCAGTGTGTTGGTGAAGTAATCCTGCATCAACGCCAGCACGCCCGACACGTCCGCCGCCGCCATGCTCGTGCCGGTTTCGTAACGGTAGTAATGTGGAGGAATGTCTCCGTCAAGTGAGTCGTTCAAATTACTCAGCACGGTGTAATAATTCCCCAAATCGTTGGTGGTGATGATTTCAGTAATAATATCATAGTTGACGGTGCTGCCTGTGTTGTTGCCGATGGCATACCAAAATCCCGAGTTCTGTACATCCTGGATGCCGGTGATGGCACCGCCGCTGTTTGGCGGGATGGAAACCTCGTCGTTCATGGTCACGAAATCGAAGATATTGGTTGTCGGCAAATCCGCCTGTTCCACGTAAATCGGCAAATTCGTCGGGAATGGCGATGACGAGAGTAAGTTGGGTACAACTTGAACGATGACTCCGATGGCGTTGCCGGGAACAAAAATGTCATAATAATTCAGCGTATTGGGATCCACGACCTGATCTTCGTACGCATCATAGTAGTAATTTGTTGGATTGTAATACGCCGACTCATTCCATTGGCTGGAGCGGGTGGAAATGACAAACGACCCGGGTGCGACCACGTCCGGCTTGTAACGTCCGCTGTTGCCTTCGGTGCCGATGCCGACATTGCCGCGGCTGGAATATCCAGCTACTTGAAAACTTGAGTCTGTCTCCGGCTGCCAGACCGCGCTTTGGTTGCTGTTAAGATCGGTGACAATGTTGGTGATGCCGCGCAACTGCTCCAGCGCACCCACGGTAATCACGTTCTTGGCCGTGGCCGGCGAAAGAATGGTATCCGGGTTGCCACCACCGCCGCCATCGTTGCCCCCACCGCCATTGCCTGCCGAGAACACAAACAATACCGGTTGCGAACCCGTCACCCCCGGCAGCGCGTCGCGCACCGCCGCGTCATAACTCGCCGCCGCCAAGTCGTAACTGCTGTCGCCGTAATTCCAACTGTTGTTCGAAATCAGCGCGTTTATTTGCGCCGTGGCTTCTTGAAGTTCCTGGTCCGAATCATACCAATCCATGGCCAACAAGGTTGCCTGCGGTGCCATCCCCCGGAACTGGCCGTTGGCCGGCGGCATGATCGAACCCTGCGCGTTCGTCACTGTCATTGATTCCGTACCGTCACCGGCGATGATGCCCGCCACATGCGTCCCGTGACCATTGCTGTCAACCAAATTCGCCGGATCGCCAAACACCCGAACGGGCGTCGAATGATTGTGGGAAAAATCCGGATGCGTCGCGTCAATGCCCGAATCGTTCACTTCCACCAGCACGTTCGAGCCGCTCAGATTCATGTAATTCGATATAACTTGCGTGTCCGCCGCCACGCCCACGGTCGCCCGGCTTAAATCATTCGCGTGAACGCGTTGGTGATATGGCTCGACAATTTGCACGCCGGGCAGCGCGGCCAGCGCAATCCAATCCGTCGGCGGCTGCACGCGCACCACCGGCCCAAACGGCGAATTGTCCCGCGCGACAATCCGGCCGCCGAGCTTTTCAATCTGCGCGACTGTCGCCGCCGCGCTGTCTTTGAACAAACCGAGCGTCAAACAGGTTCCCGCGGGCAGCGGCGACTGTTTCACCGCCAGCGCAAGCAACGAAGGCCCCGCCGCCCGGTTGGTTTTCGTTGGCGCGGAAGAAAGCGTTTTTTGTCCAACCGTCACGGGCATGGACGAGGATATTTTGTAATACGGCTCGAAGGGCACGACGGCCTGCGTGAGCGGATTTCCCCCCAATCCATTGGCCACGCCCGCGGGGGCGCGCACGAGATAGGCATCGTTCGGGATGTAGGAAACAATTTCCGCGCCCGACCGTGCCAGCATCGCGCGGAAGGCATTGTCAATCGGCCCGCGCGCCTGGACGATGTAAGCGCCCGGGTCGCCCGGCGACTGCAAATTTTTGGGAATGGAAAGGTTCAGCGGGCCGGTGGTGTCAATCAGCGCGTTCTCCAGCAAAATCGCGTGGCGGTCGCGCGTCAACTGATCGAGCGACTTGCTGGTATTGCTGAGGCGCCAGGCAAATTGGTTGGTTTTGGCCGAAATTACATTGTTTGTGGAAGCTGCGGCCAGGATGTTCGACGCGGTGGACGCGGTGGAAGTCACGGTCACCGTTGGCACGGCGGATTTTGGGAGCGCGGACGGCTTCGTCCGCGTAGTCACGGGCTGGTGCCAGAAGAACCACACGCCCGCCAGGCACAGCAGGCACGCCAACAAAACTAACCAATGCTTACGCATAAATTTGAGTCAGTTGATGATTATCTCACAAAAATTCCGGCAAAACCAAAATAAAAGGTAGGGACAGCGCGCCGCGCTGTCCGGACGCCGCGGCGCGACGTCCCTACCTCCATATTCAATCCTCTATCTTCTATTCTCGTGTTTTTCACAATTCCATCTTCGCGTTCGTTTTGCGACGGTCACAGACCGCCGCTACGACCATCTTCATTCAGCCTTTAGCCTTTAGCTTTTAGCCTTCGTTTTCAGTCCGGTGGTAAAATGTTAAAGCTCTCGATGACGGCATTGTTGTTCGTCACCACGGGAACACTGGTCCAACCGGTCACGGAAACATTCTCGAGAACATTGTTGGAATTGACGAGCACATTGAAAGTGTTGATCGTGATGATATTGGTCAGCGTACTGTTAAAGCGCACGACGGCACGGGTGGCGATTTCCGACACGACTTGATAATTCGTGACCATGCCGAACATGCCGAAGGGTGTGGTGCCCGTGTAAATGCCATTGGGCGCGGGCTTGAGCGCCTGGCCGTAGCAATAAATCACGTAACGCGGCGAACTGGCGCAGCGCAGCAGCGACATCGTCTGCTGCGGCAGCCATTCATAAAGTTCGTCGTTGAATTGGCTGGAATCAAAGTTGGGATAAAACAGGGACGGATCGGTGAGCCGCGAAGCGGACAAAATGTCGCCCTTATGTTCAAACACGCCAACCAAGCCGTCAGCGTTCGTGAAAGTGACGCGCGTCCAGTTGATGTTCGTCACTATCTGCCACAGTGGGGAGTTAACCGTATTGGGACCAGCGGGATTGACAATAGCAGGATTGGCGGCGTTGGTCGTGGTCGGGTTAGGTATGACAATGCCGCTGAACAAGGCTGACCAAGCGGCAAGGCCAGCCAAGGGATTAAACACGGCAGGTCCAATCACAGGATTATTTGTCTGTCGTGCCTCAACATTCACCGACAGCGTTCCGCGAGTGGCGTTGTCGTTGAACGCAGTGGTGAACAGATCGAACAACAGCCGGTCCTGCACCGGCGCGGAATTATCGGCATCGAAATATTGGCCATAAGTCAATTGCGTGTCGCCCGTCCATTGTGCCCAGGTGTTGGGGCCAACATAAATCCCACTTTGAATTTCACCCAAAATGTCCAGCGCTTTGAGATAAACCGTCTGCCACGGCGTACCGCGATGGACGCGGCCCAGCCAGCCCACAGTTGGGAATTTATTCGTCGGGAAATCACAAGAATCTGATGAATATACCAACGAGTCCTTATACCAGGGGTTGTCGGGATTCGCGTCAGCGTTTGTAGTCAGATATATTCGTCCCCACGGTTGATAACGATAATTCAAAATGCCGAAAGTAGGCCGGGGCAAAGGCGACGTGGTGCTGTTCCACTGGTTTGTTCCAGTTGGCGGAGTTTTATCCCGGCCGGTAAAATTCAAGTCACTGGCCAGATAATGGACCAAGGGATCGTTCGCCTGCCACGAAATAAATTCATAAATAATCCGCACCGGCGAGAAAGGCACTTGCTGGTTCAAATTGGTGTTGACTATGGAATTTTGTCCGTTGATCGGTTGTTTGAAATGTTGGACGTTGCCCTTGTAAAAAAACGCATCAAAAAACGGCTGTTCCAGAGCGTAATAGGAAGGGTTCCATACGCCGCCAATTGTACCCATTACATTCACATCCGGAGTGACAAGGCCGCGTGAATAATTGATTTGATTCAAAACTCCATACGGAACCGGACCGTTCATGTTTGTGCTCCACATATACGCCGAAGCCGGATCACCGGAGGAATAGGGATCCTGGAGTTCTGCGTTCAGGTCGCGGCTGCTGTTGGGGCCGGCAAAATGGGCGTAATCAATGACGTGATTGCCGTCAAGGATGACCACCTGCAGGCGATTGGTGGTCAGCAAACCGAAGTGCGGCAATTGTGCAATGCCGATGTCCAAAAAGTTGGAAGGATCCAAGTTTTGTGGTATGAAACAAGGGGCAGTAAAGGTAAGGCCGCTGCCGGGAGGAGTGTAACTGCCTGGGCCGTAATAATAGACGGCGTTGGTGAGAAGCTGGATTACCGAATTGGTCGGGTTCAAGGCCAGGAAGAAAGAATTGGCCTGAGGCGAACCATTAAGGGGATCACCTTGAGTCCACGCAGAACCGTACCAAATACTACTGGGTGAGAACAAGAACTGGTTGGTAAAGCCGTCGTTGATATCCTGCTTCATCACCATTGAAAAACCAGTGCCGTCGTTGGTCTGATATAACACCATTGAGATGTTATCCCGCACCAGAACATTGATGTGATTCCCGCTGGCACTGACGTAGTTGGAGTTGTACGAGTTCCAAAATTCGGCACCGAGTGAATTGCTGACACTGAAAATATACATCTGGTTGGTGGTAATGGCCCCCGCGACAGGCTGGCGCGTCACCTGCAGTTTACGCTCCACCTCTACAACGTTTTGCATCGTGAACTTGTTAAAGTTTGGGAAGCCCTTCTTCGCGCCGATGATCCACGGCACGCCATAGACGTTCACACCGGTGAGGGGATAATTGTTAACACTTGCCCCAAGCGGCAGGCTGGTAACGTCCACCGGCGTGTCAAGCGGCGGATTTCCAATTGTCAGCAAAAATTGTGACGAATATTGAGAAACATCAACGTAGCCGTTAATGTAAACATTACGGTAGCCATTTACGTTGGTGACCCAGAATGTTGGGCGGAAGACGGATGGGTAATTATAATTATTGACGCTTGCTTCAAAGATTGCTCCAAAGTTGTTGGTCGTGGCGTCGTACATGTTGGCGGCGAGCTGGAGCAGACGGTTCACGGCGGGTGAATAGACAAACCGGTTGCTCACCAAAACCGGAATGCCGGGAGTGCCGCCGGGAGTGCCGATCAGACCAAACGCCGGATAATTGGTCCACTGATCGGTATTGACGAAATTGAAGTTGGTGACTGTGTAAAACGTGGTGGCAAAATTGGTGGGATTGCTGTTGCGCCACTGGGTGGTGTAGGCGCGCAGCAGCCGGTCAGCGGCGTTCGTGAAAAATGCCAGCGGCTGCCAAGGAACAAAGTTGGTCGCAGCGGCGACGCCATTGGTGCTCAAAACTGGAATCCCATTCCCATTGAAGACATACGGATTAAGATTGTCGTAATTCAAATTCATCTTGCCCGATTCCGGTGTGGAATCGGTGCCGAGTTGCGAGAGCAGCCGGTAAAACGTGTAGCGGTCATAGGTGGAAACATTCGTGCCGGCTTGAAGCAATCGCTCAACAAAACCAGGTGGTGTTACACCAATCTCCGTCTTGTTCGCGTCAAACAATTCCTGATGGGTGAAGAAATGATTCGTGTTGTCCGCCCCAGACCACGGCAGGTTAAGGTGCTGGCCACTTACATTAATCCCCGCCGGGGTCGTCATCACCGGCCCGTCGCTGTAGCCGTCAATGTTGTTTTGAAACGCCGCTTGACCGAGTGGGCTATAAAGGTTTTGGACCCAGGCAAGATTGTTGTAAGTATAATAGTACCGATATTTCAGCAATGAAAGTGCGTCGGCAAAACCTGCACCCTTGTTATAGAGAGTCCCACTCCAAGTGTCATAAGTATAAGGATTGGCTAAAGGATCCCACTGGTTGGTGTTTAAATCCGTGAGGAATGCCGCCAAGTTGATTTCCCACGAGCCAACCCCTTGATTGCGGAGAAAACCATCGTGCCCAGGTGCCATGGTTGAGTCGGGTTGGGTAGCGTCATTGTAAACATAGTTCAAATCGAGCGTGTTGCCGACGGGCACGGCAATGAAGGCGTAGCGCGCAATGAATTTGTTGTACGGTCCGTAAGGCGCATCCGGCCGCTCCAAAACGCCAATCCATTCCGGGTCGCCAACCTGGAAACTTTTGGTGCCAAGATCATTATTGTTATTGTCAAATTCCTCAACCCAACCGTTGGTGTCGAAACGTCCGTTGCGGTTCAAATCGAGATAGAACCGGTTTTCCACCACGTGGGTGACGATGTTGCTCAGATAGACCGGCGTGCGCGGGCTGACATACAAATTGGTGAGGTCGTTCGGCAGGTTGGTAAAAGTCACCGGCCAGCCATTCGTCGAGACCAGCAGGCTGAAGTTGAAGGGATTGGTCGTGGAAAGGACGTTGGCCATGATTTGCGCCTCGGCGCTGGCCAGCGCGGCATCGGCGGCCAGCCGCGCGCCGGCGGTGTCGGTAACGGTGCTGACGGCGCTTTGTTCACGGCGGCTCAGGGCCAGAAACGTGATGGCCATGAACGTCACCACGGACAGCAAAATGAGCGTGATGATCAGGGCGACGCCGGAATGGGAAGGTTGAGGGTTGAAGGTTGAGGGTTGGGGGCGGGAAGTCTTTTCAACGCAGAGGCGCGGAAAACGCGGAGAAGCGCGGAGATATCCCGGCTTATCCAGATTTTCTGCGGGACAAGAAAAGTTTCCCTCCTCGGCGAACCTCTGCGTTCTCTGCGTCTCTGCGTTAAAGTCGGTTATTTTCATTGATAGGCCGAGGGGTCAACGTTGCGAATCGGGATGCGCTGGCGGAAAAGGTGAACCTGGCCGGCGTGTTGCGCGAGGTAATTGCTCTGGGTCAAACCGCTGATGGACTGGGCGCGCTGGAGCGTGCGGTCTTCGAGCATGCCCAACTGGATTTCCACCGACGCCGGCAGCGTGTTGCTGTACATGTAAAAACCGACTTCACCCCATGCCGGTCCCGAGAACCAGACATTTCTAGCAAAGTTTGCGTATCCGAACGGATAGCCATTCGTCATCCACAAGCCGTTGCGGTCGTAGGCGCGCACGGTCAAATGCACCACGCCATCCATCAAATGGCTGCCATTGGTCGGGTAATAGAAAAAGTTCGCGAACTCGTTGGTAAAAATTTGGGCGGGATCGTGGCCGGAGACGGGATGATTGGTAGTGTAGCGGTAGAGCGAATAGAGCGAGGGCTGGCCGCCGGGCAGATTGGTTGCGACCGCGTACCCGGTGCCGACCCAACTGTCCTGTCCATTCAGGTTGACACGGCTGAGGATGAAAAAGTTTTCCAGAACATTGGTCCGCTGCTGGCCGCCGCTGGCGCCGGCGAGCGATTGGAACAGTGGTGACGGCGGCGACGGATAAGTTATCACGGAGGAATAAAAATTCACCGCGCCCACATAAATATTGCTGACGCCAAATGACGGCGTCATCCCCTCCAAGTCGCTTTTCATCAGCCCCATCACGCTGCGACCGCCTTCCAGCACGTCGGTCTGCGTGATGCTCGAGCGAAACGCAGACTGGGTGCTGTTGAACACCGCCATCAATGCCAGAATGATGAACGACATCAACACCACCACCACGAGAACTTCCACGAGCGTAAAAGCGCGCGTGGCTGGTCGAGGGCCGAGGGTCGAGGGCCGAGAGCCCAAAGAAAGTCGAGAGTCGAGGGTCGAGGGCAAAAACTGTCCGGCTCTCGACTCTCGACTCCTTGGCGCGGCGACCTGTCTCGGCGAAGCAATGCGAAGACGGAAGCGCAGCGGAGATGGCTCGACTCTCGACAAATATTTTTCTGTTTTCACGGCGCGTTGACAAAGGATTGCGGCTGGTAAAAATACAAATTGCCGTTGACAGGGTTTTGGGCCAATTGCCCGGCAACCATCGTGCGGAAGGTCTGGCGGCGGGGGCCAACTTTGCCGTTGGGCTGTTGCGGCCAGAGAAACGTCAGGCGCAGCTCGTGCAGGTTGGCAGCGAGTTGCCGGTTATAAGAGTTATAAGAATTAGTCAGCGAATTATTATCGGCAGCCACCGGCGCGTTGACGCACAGGATGCGGTAGCCGAAGGAATCGCCGACGACGATGTCGTTGTTTTGCGGCGGCTTTTCAATCGCCGGCCCGCTCATGGAATGGACATAGGCGACGATGTGGTTGCTGTAACCGCCGCTGAAAAGGTTGTTGGTGGGATTGCCAGAATTGTCCGTGTATTCCGGCGTGCTTAAAAGTCCGACGATATTCATGCCATTGGTCAGAAAACTGGGAGCACCATTGGTGAAACCATAAGTGTTGAGTGTGCCGGCGGGATATGCGACTTGGAAATTCGTGATGGCATAGACGTAATTGGTCAGGTCGTCCAGCCCCTGCGCGCCGCCGCGGATGGCTTCGATGAAAACGGTGGCGTCCTGGTTGATGATGGTTTCCTCGCGGTTGTCCCGCTGCGTGTGCATGCCAATGGGCAGGACGCCGATGATGGAGATGAGCGCGATGCCGATGACCGCCAGGCAAATGGCAATCTCGACCATGGTGAAGGCGGATTGCCGCCGTAGCGCAGACTGGCAGTCTGCTGTATCGCGGATTGACAATCCGCATCCGCCGCCACACTCGACTGCCTTGCCGGCTGCCAGCCGGCGACACGGCAGGTTGCCAACCTGCGCTACGATGGTGCGGGTGGCGGCGTTGGAAAATGGCGCGCAAATTTTCATTTCACCTTTTGATATTCCAAAACAGCACGGCCGGTCAGCCGGTCAATGTGGACGATATTGTAGGAGTTGATGCTGTTGCCGGGCGGAGTTTCCGCGACGTCGGGCGGATTGAATTGAAACGCTTTGGTGAACGAATCCCGCGCGAACAGCACGCTGCCTTTCGCAATCGGGATGTATTCGTCCTGACCGGCCAGATCCGCCCCATCAACCGTCAGTTGACCGAGATAATTGAAGGCAATGTAAGGCAGGTAAAGCGTCCCGCTAATGAAAGCGGTTTCCGTCGGGAATGGAAATTTGTTCGTGTAGTTGAATTCGGAAATAGGATACGTGGCGCCGGAAATTTGATCAACAATGGTGTTGGTGGTGTAAAACTTTTGCGCGGCAATAAACGTGTTATCCGGCAACGTCTGCCACGGCGCCAGATAATGCGGCACGCCCTGCCCCGGCTGATCACCCACCGAACGCAGGCTGACAAAGGTGTAGCCGGTCAATTGCTTGTCGCACAAGTTGTTGGTGGCGACGGTTCGCTGGGCGAGAGTCAGATTGTTCCACCAGTTGTTGTTTGGCCATTGTCCGGAAGTGTCGTTCCAGAAATTCGTCGGCACGAAAACCATATAGACCGTCGTGCGCTGGCTGATGGCCAGTTGCCGCGCGCGGGCGACGCCGTCGAGCAACTGGCGCGAGGCGCCGAGGGTGGCGTCCGACTTGGCGAAATTTTTGAGCACCGGCACGGTCAACGCCGCCATGATGCCGAGAATGGAAATGACCACCAACAACTCGATGATGGTGAAGGCGGACTCACAGTTGCCAGTCCGCAGTCCACAGTCCCCAGTCCGCCGTCGCTGGACTCTGGACTCCTTGGCGCGGCGACTTGTCTCGGCGAAGCAATGCGAAGACGGAAGCGCAGCGAAGACGGCTGGACTCCTTGGCGCGGCGAAGCGCAGCGAAGACGGCTCGACTTTCGACTCGTACAGTTCCATTTTCATTGCCAGCTCAGGACGTTGTCTTTGTTGTAGCCGGCGTTGGCCGGCATTTTGGGGTCACTCTTCCCATCCGGCCCGGCGGACCAAACCATGACTTTGCCGTGATATCGGAAATTATCGTTCTGGGAGGTGTCGGGATTGACCAATCCGTTCAAGCCGGGATTGGCGCTGGTTTGATTGAAACCAGACACGAGGTTCAAACAATAAATCGCATCCTGGCATTGCTCGTCGTAATTCAAATCCATCGAGATGACATAGGGATTGCCCCACGGGTCGCGATAAACGCCGGCGTTGTCCACGCCTGCCGGCGGCTGCGGGTCATTGGCCGCGGGATCGTAGCCCGACATTTTGGCGTTCAAGAAAATGGTCTGTTGCGGATTTTTCTGATGATTCAAGTTCGCCGGCACCGGCTGGCCGTTGGCATAATTGGTGACGTCCATCAAAATGGCGATGACTTCGGAGTTGTTGGTGGTATAGGCAGCATAAGTCACAGGACACACGGCAAGGTTGCTGGCAATCACGCTGCCCCCGTAAGTGAAGTCACCGCCCAGCGTGCTCGCGGTTTGCTGCACGGCTGATGAAACCGGAAAGCGGCCATAGACGGAGTCGTATTGCTGGATGGCGCCGATAATCTGGCTGATTTCCACCGCCGCCTGTTTTTTCTGCGCGGCGACTCTGGCCCGCGCCAGCACCGGCAGGAGCATCGCCGCCAGGATGCCGATGATGGCGATGACCACAAGCAATTCAACGATGGTGAAGGCGCGAAGCTGGTTGAGGGTTGAAGGACGAGGGCGGAAAAGCAGCGGCGAGCCGTCCGGCTGGCTCTCGACTCTCGACTCTCGACCTTCGACTGTCTGGTTGGTTTTCATGGGTTTAAAAATTAATCCGGTTGCGGCAGGTGAACGTTTTGTCGCCCATCGGCGAGCACAGCGATGCTGAAAACCGGGTTGCGGTGCGTTTTCCAGTTTTGGTGGGGCGAGCGTACTCGCGAGCCGGCTTGGGCACGCCAAATCCCGCCCGGCAGGGGAGACAGCGGCTCGTCAGGAGCCTCGCCCCACCGATTTTGCACCACGATGCGCGGCGACCACGCGCAATCGCGCCAGTCAACGGCGATGGCATGTTCGCGGCCGGGTCCGGATTTTGGCGCAACGCACATAAAAAGTTCAGGGCCACGGGCTGTTAATCTGCACTTGTTTGGTCCAGTTGCAGATGAGATTGGTTTGTCCCGGCGCAAATACCAGTTGCATCCACAAATCATACGAACCGGGGTTGTTGATTCCGGGACAAACGTAACGCCAGGGATTCACATCCTGCTGGCCCAGCGGCTGGTATTGGACGTACGGCCCGCCCACCGAGCCGATGAGTATGGTCACAAGAACCATGTTGTTCGATATGGCTGTAAACTGTTTCGGTTTCAAATCGGGGAGAAAATTCCTGGCCGCCGTTGAATCCTCACCCGCGCCGTGACTGCAATTCATAAAGCCGCCCACACCCGTAAAGGCATTGGGCACCTGGATGGCCCATATCTGGGCGCTGCCATCCAAAGTAACGTAATTCCCGCCGTTGTTGGTGGTTCCCACCAGTTCGAAATAGAGCTGGTTGAAATACGACGACGGCGTGCCCATCGTCGGCGGAGTGGTCGGACTGGGCGGATAAAAACCACAGGCGGCCTGGTAGCGGTCAATGGCCGTCTCCAACTGCGCCATTTCCGCCTGGGCGTTGTAAATATATTGGTGTTTTTTTACCGCGCCCACCACCGGCAAAATCAGCGCGGCCAAAACTCCCATGATGGCGATGACGGTGAGCAGCTCGATAAGGGTAAAAGCGGGTCGAGAGTCGAGGGTCGAGAGTCGAGGGCAAACAGAACGCCGCACCGCTGTTTTTCTGCCCTCGTCCCTCGTCGCTCGACTTTCGACTGTCTGATTATTTTTCATTTTTCGCGCAATTCGTCTTCCATTCGTTCGCTGAGCCATTGCTTGATCATGCTCTGATAATTCAAATACCGCGACCGGGCGAGCCGCTTGATCCGCGCGAGCATCCGCGGGTCAATCCGCAGCGTGATGGTCACGGACTCGGCGGCTTCCGCATTGCCGGCCGTGGCCGCTTCCATCAGGCGCAGATCCGGCCGGTTCTCCACCCAAAATCCCGCCTCGGCCTCTTCGCTGTCGAAGATCGGCACCTCTTCCCAATTGGCAAAAGTTCGCATTTTAAGAACTGAAACGTGATGCGTAAAACGTGAATCACGCATCACGTTTCACGTTTCAAATTCACGCTTCCCGCTTCCCGGATCACTTGTCGCCGCCGGCATTCAAAGTCTGGTCCAGTTTCCGCTGATAAAAGAACCGTTCTTCCGGTTCAAAAACGCGGGCGTGCAACACCCGCGCCACCCGGCCATTGGTCCGATACACGCTGAAAATTCCGACCCCGCCCGCCGACATTCCCAGGTTGAAAAAGCGCGCCTGCACGCCAAATCGCGGCGAGTCCGGCAACAGCCGGATGGCAAACGGATCTTCAAAGGACTCTTCAATTTCCCGCTGAGTCAAAGAACCATCCAACTCAAAGGGCGGATTGTTCCAATCGAACTCCATATCGAGTTAATTGTAAATAGAACGCCCATGCAATGTCTTTACATTGTATTTACGCATAGGCGTCATCATCTGTCAAGTTTTTTGCGCCTTTTCCAGACAAACAGCCTTGGAGGCGGTTGCCGGTCAGTCACCACCGCCAGCACCCCCACCACCTTCACCGCTGAGATTGGTGATCATGGCAATCAGCGGCAGGAACATCGCGATCACGATGCTGCCGACCATGACGGCCAGGAAGATAATCATGATGGGTTCCAAAAGCGAGGTCATGGAGGCCACGGCATTGTCCACTTCCTCGTCGTAATTGTCGGAAATTTTCAGCAACATTTCCGGCAGGGCGCCGGTTTGCTCGCCCACGTCCACCATGCTGACCACCATGGGCGGGAAAACGCCGGAAGCCTCCAGCGGCGCGGTGATGGTTTCGCCTTCCTTCACGCTTTCATGCACGCCGGCGATGGCATTGCTGATGATGACGTTGCCGGCGGTTTCCTTGACAATCGTCAGGGCCTGCAAAATGGGAACACCGCTGCTGACGAGTGTGCCCAGGGTGCGCGTGAAACGGGCGATGGCCACCCGGCTGATGACCGGTCCCAACACCGGCATCTTGAGCTGGAGTTTGTCCCAGACATAACGGCCGATTTTCGTTTTGATGGTCAGCAGGAACGCCACCACCACCAACGCCGCCCCGCCCAGCGTTTGCACAATGTGGAGCCGGATGGCGTCACTGATCGCCAGCACAAACAAGGTGAAGCCCGGCATCTTGACGCCCATGCCGGCGAAAACCTCCTTGAACTTGGGCACCACCATGACCATCAATAAAATCATGATGCCCACCGCCACGACGAGCACGGTGACCGGATAAAAGAGCGCGGCCTTGACCTTGCCTTTGATCTTCTGCGCCTTTTCGGAAAATTCCGCGAGGCGTTTCAACACCACTTCCAACACGCCGCCCAGTTCGCCCGCCTTGACCATGTTCACGAACAGGCGGTTGAAAACCTTGGGGTGCTGCGCGAGGGCCTCGGAAAACGTGCTGCCGCCTTCAATCGACAGCGCCAGTTCGCCGAGAATTTTTTTGAGCACGGCGCTGCGTTCCTGCTTTTCGAGCACGCGCAGTCCGCGCAGGAGCGGCAGACCCGCGTCCACCAGTGTCGCCAACTGCCGCGTGAACGCGGTCAGAACCTTCGGTTTGACCTTTCCGCCCAACCCCGGGATGGTGATGTTGAAGTTGAGGGCGCCGCCTTTTTTGCCGCGGGCCCTGGAGGCGGACCGGGTACGCTTGGGAGCGAATTTTTTATCCCGAACTTTTTCGGTTTCGACGATTTTGGTCGGGAACAAGCCCATTTCCTTGACCCGGCCAATGGCCTCGTTCTGGCTGGCGACTTCAACCGTGCCTTTCGTTTCCTTGCCACGGTTGTCCAAAGCGACGTAATCGTATTTCGGCATAGCGGGATGGGTTCAGCCCCGAACGCGTTCGGGGGTCACGTGTATTTGACGACTTCCTCGATAGTGGTATCACCTTCAAAGATGCTGCGCAAGCCGTCATCGCGCAGCGGCACCATGCCCAGCTCGATCGCCTTTTGCCGCAACACGATCGTCGGCGCGCGCTCGTTGATCAACAACCGGACCGCCTCGCTGATGATGAGCAGCTCAAAAATGCCTTTTCGCCCCTTGTAGCCAGTGTCGTTGCACGTGGAGCAGCCGCGGCCGTAATGAAAGGCCTTGTCGCCCAAATCGTGCGCCGAAAGATTCAACAGGGACAGTTGTTCCTCCGTCGGCTCGAACGGCGTCCGGCAATTCTTGCAAATGGTCCGCACCAGCCGCTGGGCCAGCACGGCCATCAGCGTCGAAGAAATCAAAAACGGCTCCACGCCCATGTCAATCATGCGCGTAATCGCGCCCGTCGCATCATTGGTGTGGAGCGTGCTCAGGACCAGGTGGCCGGTCAGCGACGCCTGAATGGAAATTTGCGCGGTTTCCAAATCGCGCATTTCCCCCACCATGATGATGTCCGGGTCCTGGCGCAAAAACGACCGCAGCGCCTTGCCAAAGGTCATCCCCACCGGCTCGTTGATGGCGACCTGCATGATGCCTTCGATGTCGTATTCGACCGGGTCCTCGGCGGTGAGCAATTTGGAATCAATCGTGTTGACCCGCCGCAGGCAGGAATAAAGCGTCGTCGTCTTGCCCGAGCCGGTCGGCCCCGTCACGAGCATGATTCCGTTGGGCCGCAGAATCACCTCGGCCACATAATCATGCAGGTATTGGGGAAATCCCAGCGTGTCGAGGTCGAGATTGACCGCCGCGCGGTCGAGCACGCGCAACACGACGGATTCGCCGAACTGCGTCGGCAGCGTGGACACGCGGAGGTCAACCTGGCGGTTGGCCACGGTATAACTGATGCGACCGTCCTGCGGCAGCCGCCGCTCGGAAATGTTCAGGTTCGACATGACTTTGATGCGCGAAATCACCGACAGCGCCAGGTACTTCGGCGGCGGCGCCATTTCGTAAAGCGCACCGTCCACGCGGTAACGGATGCGAAATTCGTCTTCAAACGGTTCGAAATGAATGTCGCTCGCGCGGTCCTGGATGGCCTGAAACAAGACCAGGTCCACGAACTTCACGATGGGCGCCTGGTTGGCCAGATTTTCGACCTGTTTGACGTCATCCATCGCGCCCGCCTCGTTGACGGCGCGCTCCATTTCCTTGTCGGAACCGAGTTCCTTTAGGATTTGCGAAAAATCCCCGGCTTCCTCCTGGCCGTAATAACGGTCAACCGCCTTTTCAATTTCGGCGGGATCGGCCACGACCACCTGCACGTCGCGTTTGCTGGCAAAACCGACTTCATCCGCGTGCGCCGGATCGAGCGGATCGGCCAGCGCGACCTGCAACATCCCATTGTTCAACGCCACCGGCACGCAATGATACATCCGCGCGACATTGGCCGGAATCAGTTTCAAAAGGTCGGGCGAAAGTTCATGGTCGCGCAGGGAAACGACCTCCGTGCCCAGATTGCTGGCCATCACATGCAGGATGTCGTGAACCTTCATGATCCCGAAATCCTGCAGGAGCTGGAACACCGGCGTGCCGTTGCGCTTGAGTTCGGCGGCGACTTCCTCGTATTGCAGGTCGTCTATCAGCCCCTGGTTTTTGATGAGGGACAGCAATGGGTTTGAAATCTCTTCCGCCATGTTACAAAATCATCCTTTGGGCCCGGCCTGGGCCAGTTCCAATTCCTGCAATTTCTGCAACACCGTCGTCGGGTCTTGCGCCTTGGTGATCACTTCTTCGCGCGCAATCATGCCTTGCTGGTATCGATCCAGCAGAAAACTATCGAGCGTCACCATGCCAAATTTCGCGCCGGTTTGAATGTCCGAATTGAGGCGGAACGTTTTGTTGTCGCGAATCAACGCGGCAATGGACGGGGTGTTGACCATGATTTCAAACGCCGCCACGCGACCCGGCTTGTCCACGCGCGGAATCAACAATTGCGATATCACCGCCTGCAACACCGTCGAGAGCTGGATGCGAATCTGCTCCTGCTGATTGCTCGGAAAGGCGTTCACCAGACGGTCAATCGTCTTGGCCGCGCCGGTCGTGTGCAGCGTGGCGAAAACCAGGTGCCCCGTTTCCGCCGCGGTCACCGCCGCCTCCATCGTTTCCAGGTCGCGCAGTTCCCCCACCAGCACCACGTCCGGGTCCTGGCGCAGCGCGCGGCGCAGCCCCTCGGCAAAATTCGGCACGTCCACGCCAATTTCGCGCTGCGTCACCAGCGCCTTCTTGTGTTTGTGGTAATACTCAATCGGGTCTTCGATGGTGATGATATGCACCTCGTCGCGCTCCTCGTTGATGATGTTGATCATCGAGGCGAGCGTCGTGGTCTTGCCCGAGCCCGTCGGCCCGGTCACCAGGACCATCCCGCGCGGTTTGTAGAGCAACTCCTTCGCGCTCGGCGGAATGCCGATTTGCTCCATGGTCAGCAATTTGTTCGGAATCTGCCGGAGCACGACGCCGAAATTGCCCCGCTCCTTGAACACGCTCACGCGGAACCGCGCCGCATCGGCAAACGCAAAAGCGAAGTCCGCCCCGCCGCGCTCGCGCGTGCTCTGAATGTTCTCCTCCGACGTGATGCTGCGCATCAATTCCTCGGAATCCTCCGCTCTGAGCACCGGGCCTTCCACGCGGTGCAGAATGCCATGCACGCGGATCACCGGCGGCGCCCCCACGCGAATATGCAGGTCGGACGCCCCCTCGGCCACCACCAATTGCAATAAATCAGACATCGAGTATGACATAAATTTCCTGGGGTTATGCCTCGTCACCGAGTGTCGAGCGGATGACCTCCTCAGCCGTCGTAAGCCCGGCCAGCACCTTGCGGATGCCGTCCTCGCGCAGGGTGCGCATGCCCATTTCGCGGGCGCGCGCGCGCAAAACCGAGGCGGTCGCCTTGTCGTAAATCAACTTCCGCGTTTCATCGTCAATGACGAATATTTCAAAGATGCCGAAGCGGCTGCGGTAACCCGTGTTCCCGCAATCGTTGCAGCCGCGGCCCTTCTGGAGCGTGGCACTTTGCAACTGGTCCGCGGTCAGGCTCAAGGCGTGCATCTCCGCGTCCGTGGGCTGATACGGCTGCGCGCACGTTTTGCAGATTTTGCGCACCAGCCGCTGCGCCATGAGGCAGCGCGTGGAAGACGCGACCAAAAAGGGCTTCACGCCAATGTCCATGAGACGCGTGACGGCGCTCGGCGCGTCATTCGTGTGCAGCGTGGAGAAAACCAGATGGCCGGTCAGCGACGCGTTGATGGCGATGGTCGCGGTTTCCAGGTCGCGAATTTCACCGATCATCACGATGTTCGGCGCCTGGCGGAGAATCGAGCGCAAGGCCGCGGCAAACGTCAGCCCCACCGTTTCGTTCACCTGCACCTGGTTGATGCCGGCCAGAATATATTCCACCGGGTCTTCGACGGTGATGATTTTTCGGTCCGGCCGGTTGATGAAGTTCAAACAGGAATAAAGCGTCGTGGTCTTGCCTGAACCCGTCGGGCCGGTGACGAGCAAAATGCCATCAGGCAAACCGATGATCCGCTCGAACGTCTGCTGGTCGTCCGTGAAAAACCCGAGTTGCGGCAGCCCCAGCTTCAACCCTTCCTTGTCCAAAATACGCATCACGATGCTTTCGCCATGATACGTCGGCAGGCAGGACACGCGGAGATCAATCAACTTGGTGCCCACCTTTGACTGGATGCGTCCGTCCTGCGGAATGCGATGTTCGGAGATGGACATGTTGGACTGAATCTTCAGCCGGGTGATGATGGACGCCTGCAACCGTTTCGGCGGCGCCTTCATCTCCTGCATGATGCCGTCAATGCGGTAGCGCAGACGAAACCGCTTGGCCAGCGGCTCCAGATGAATGTCCGATGCCCGCATCTTGAAGGCGTCCACGATGATCTGGTTCACCAGCCGGATCAGCGGCGCGTCCGCGTCCACCAACCCGCCATCATCCGCGCCGGGCATGTTGGCTTCAACGTGTTCCTCCGTCAGCTCCTGAATGACATCCTTGAAACGGCTGTCCTCGGCAATGCCCTTTTTTTCCCCGCCGTAATATTTGTTGAGCGCGGCTTCGATGTCCGGCTCCGAGGCCACGCGCAGCTCGATTTCCGCGTTGAGCAAATGCGTCAGCGTGTCAATCGTATTCAGGTCGGACGGGTCGGCAATGGCCACGGCCACCTTGCCCTCGGTTTTGAAGACGGGAACGACGCGGTATTTTTTGGCGATGTGGCGCGGAATGATGGTGATGACGTCGTCGGGGATTTGGATGCCGGCCAGTTGAACAACTTCCGCGCCGAATTGCGCGGCCTTGGCCTGGGTCACGTCCGCCGGGCGAATGAGCTTGTTGGCCAGCATCAAATCCACCACGCCCACGCCCGAAGCCCTGGCTTCGGCGCGCGCCCCGGCGACCTGCTCGGCGTTCACGAAGCCGAGGTCCACCAATGAATCCACCAGATAATCGTCTTGTTCTGCCACGATGTTTTTGCATCACACGGTATCATAACACGCCGCGAAATGCTCATAGAAGTTATTCAGCCGGGGTGTGCCCTGTCAATGCCGACCCCTGATTCTTTATTGAACTTTTAGCAACTTTTTTTGACGCCGGTGCCGGTGGTTTGCTGTTGCCATGCCCCAGCCGGTCAAAAAAGTGTGTCGTCATGAAAACCGCATTCTCCGGTTGTCGTTTTTTTGCCGTTGCGTTCACTGTCATTTTTAGCCTCAATTTGCCCGCGGCCGGCCCGCCGCCGCAGGATTACCCCATCCGGCCCGCCCCGTTCACCGCCGTCCATCTCAACGACGCTTTTTGGGCGCCCCGCCTCGAAACCAACCGCGCCGTCACCATTCCTTATGCCTTTGGACAATGCCAGGCCTCCGGGCGCATGGACAATTTTGAGCGCGCCGCCGCCGTGTTGCGCGGCGAGAACATTGAGAACCGCAAACCGCCGGGATTCCCATTCGACGACACCGACCTTTACAAGATCCTGGAAGGCGCTTCCTATTCTCTGGCGGTCCACCCCGATCCCCAGATGTCGGCCTGCCTCGACTCGCTCATCGCCAAGTTTGCCGCCGCCCAGGAACCGGACGGTTATCTTTACACCACCCGCACCATTGATCCCGCACATCCGCACCCCTGGGCCGGCACGAACCGGTGGGTGAATGACCCCGAGTCAAGCCACGAACTTTACAACGCCGGACATCTGTTTGAGGCCGCCGCCGCGCATTACCAGGCCACCGGCAAAACCAACCTGCTCATCATCGCGCTCAAGGAAGCCGATTTGCTCTGCCAAACCTTCGGCCCGGACACCAACCAATTGCATCTCTGGCCCGGACACGAAATCGTCGAAATGGGCCTCGCCCGGCTTTATCGCGTCACCGGCAACCCGCGCTACCTCAAACTCGCGAAATATTTCATCGACGTGCGCGGCACCCGGCCGGGCGGTGACGACTACCATCAATCGCGCATCCCGCCGGTGGACCAGACCGAGGCCATCGGTCACGCCGTGCGCGCCGGTTACCTTTACAGCGGCATGGCCGACATCGCGGCCCTGACCGGTGACCCGCAATACGTCGGCGCGATTGACAAGATATGGGAAAACGCGGTGGGCAAAAAACTTTACCTGACCGGCGGCATGGGTTCGCGCGCGCAAGGCGAAGCCTTTGGTGACAACTATGAATTGCCCAACCTCACCGCCTACAACGAAACCTGCGCGGCGGTGGCCAATGTTTTCTGGAACGAGCGCCTCTTTCTGCTGCACGGCGATGCCAAATACGTGGACGTGCTGGAACGCACGCTTTACAACGGGCTGCTCTCCGGCGTCTCGCTCGACGGCACGAAATTCTTTTACTCCAACCCGCTCGAATCCGACGGCTCACACCAGCGCCGCCCGTGGTTCGGCTGTGCCTGCTGCCCGGGCAATATCACGCGTTTCCTGCCGTCGGTGCCCGGCTATGTTTACGCGCAAGCGGGCGACACCATTTACGTCAACCTCTACGCCGGCAACACGGCCAGCATCAAACTGGAGAGCGGACGCACGGTTATCATCACGCAGGAAACCCGGTATCCCTGGAACGGCACCGTTAAAATGACCGTCCAGCCGGAGTGGCGGAGAAACAAGGAGTTTACCATCAAGGTCCGCATCCCCGGCTGGGCGCGCAATGAACCGGTGCCGGGCGGCCTCTACAAATTTTGCGACGCGCTGAACGAACCGGTCTCCCTCACTGTCAATGGCGAGGACGTGCCGGTCAAGCCCGACCAGGGTTACGTGAACCTGGTTCGCGCGTGGAAACCCGGCGACGTGATTGAACTCGATCTGCCGATGCTCATACGGCACGTGACGGCCAGCGAAAATGTCCCGGCCGACCGCGGCCGGGTCGCGTTGCAGCGCGGGCCGATTGTGTTTTGCGCCGAGTGGCCCGACACCCCAAACGGCAAGGTGCGCAAACTGCTGTTGCCCGATGACCAGCCGCTCACCACCCGGTTCGACCCGGCCTTGCTCAACGGGGTCCAGGTCATCGAAGGCAAGGGCTTCAACGTGGCCACCAACGAATTCGGAAAAGCCTTCAAACGCCTGCAGGACTTCAAAGCCATCCCGTACTTCGCCTGGGCCAATCGCGGGCCCGGCGAAATGATCGTCTGGATCCCCAACTCGGAGAGCGCCCTGCGCGCGCCATGACGGAATGCGGCGGCGGTCAAAGCCCCAATCACGGCAGGAGCACGGCAAACGGTTTGGAGTTCCGCCTTCAGGCGGCCCGACATGGTTTGCTCCACAGTGACCGCCTGAAGGCGGAACTCCGAACGGTGGAGTGTCAATCGATACGCCATTAGGGCGGTTCCAACTTTGATGTAGCGCAGACATTCTTGTCTGCGGGTTTGCGGGACATTCTTGTCCCGTGTTTCATCCTCACGAAAGAGGCGACTGGAAAGTCGCCTGAATCCCGCAATGCGGGACTGGAAAGCCTGCGCTACGTAATAACTGGAAATGCTCTAATTTTGACGGCAGACTTTGGCATTGCTTTTGCGGGTTTGATTCTTAACTTCATCGGCTATGAAAGCCACCGTGTTTTTTCTCCGTTTTTTTGTCGGATTTGCCGCCCGGCGGCGCTTTACCAGTGATAAATGACGGATCATCGAACATGGCTTGCGAATTGGCCGGCGCTTTTTTGCCGGTGCCCGCCTATTCATCCGCCGTGCAGTTTTATTGCTTTCCCGACCAACGTTAAATAGTTTATACATCCCAATGAAAACCAAATCCTTCCGTGTTTTTCTGGTTGTCCAGCTCCTGCTCGCCGCCGCGGGTTTGAATTTGTTCGCCGCCCCCGCCGCCAGCCCGCGCGAACGGTTGCTGCTGGATTCCGGCTGGAAATTCCATCTCGGCAACGACTGGGGCATCGCCCAGAACCTGGCCAAGGCCGGCTCCGGCAGCGGCCCGGCCGGCATCTGGTTCAGCGACGCGAGCTGGCGCACGGTGAATCTGCCGCACGATTGGGCGGTGGAACTGCCCTTCGATAAAAACGCGGACGGCCCGCACGGGTTCAAGGCGCTGGGCCACGGATTTCCCTCCAACAGCGTGGCGTGGTATCGCCGCACCTTTGAATTGCCAAAAGAAGATTCCGGCAAACGGCTCTGGCTGGAATTCGACGGCGTGTTCCGCGATTGCGAAATTTTTGTCAACGGCTGGTTCATCGGCCACCACGAAAGCGGTTACGGCAGCTTCTGCTATGACATCACCGACGTGGCGGATTGCGGCGGGAAAAACGTGGTCGCGGTGAAGGTAAACGCCTCCGAATCTGAAGGCTGGTTTTATGAGGGCGCGGGAATTTACCGCCACGTCTGGCTGGTGAAAACCGCGCCGGTCGCCATCGCGCCGGACGGGATTTTTGTTTACAGCCAGTTCAAAAATAATGCGCCGGAAGGCATGGCCGAAATTCATATCCAAACCCAATTGCACAATTGGCAAGACAATTCTGCCGCTGCAACAGTCAAATGCGAAATCATCAGTCCCGATGGAAAATCCGTCGGTAAAACTGAAAAAACACTTGATTTGAAATCGTGGGCTGACCAGCCAGTTGAGTCCGGTTTTTATCTTATTCGTGAAGGTGAACTATTCGATATTGAAACTCCTATCGGTTGGAATGCAGTTTTTCATACGCCAATCCTCTGGTCGCCGGAATCACCCAAGCTCTACAAGCTCGTCACGACGGTCGAGAGCGACGGCAAAGTGGTTGACCGCCAGGAAACCGAGTTCGGCATCCGCACCGTGGGGTTTGACAAGGACAAGGGATTTTTGCTGAACGGCAAGCCCTACCTTTTGAAAGGCACGTGCAATCACCAGGACATGGCGGGCGTGGGCGCGGCGTTGCCGGATGCGTTGCAGTATTTCCGCATCGCGAAGTTGAAGGAGGTCGGCATCAACGCCTATCGCACGTCGCATAATCCACCCACGCCGGAGCTGCTCGAAGCCTGCGACCATCTGGGCATGCTGGTTATGGATGAAAACCGGCTGTTGGGCAGCGACCCGCTGCATCTGAAGTGGTTCGAAGAGTTCATCCGCCGCGATCGCAATCATCCGAGCGTGGCCATCTGGTCCTTGGCCAACGAGGAGTTCAGCGCCGGAGGCACTCCCGAAGGCAAACGGGTTGGCGAAACGATGCAGGACCTGGTCAAGCGGCTCGATCCCACCCGGCCCGTGACTTACAACGCGGCCGTCGGCAACGAGTTTGCGGGTGTCAACGAAATCATCGAGGTGCGCGGCTGGAGTTACCACATCGGCACGAACAACATGGACGCCTATCACGCGGCGCATCCCAATCAGCCGAATGTCGGCAGCGAACAGGGCAGCACCGTCAGCACGCGCGGCATTTACACGAACGACGCGGCGCGCGGGTATGTGAGCGCCTACGACGACAACGCGCAGCCCTGGTCGAACACGGCCGAACAATGGTGGAGTTTCTTTGCCCCGCGTCCGTGGCTGTCCGGCGGCTTTATCTGGACGGGGTTTGATTACCGCGGCGAGCCGACGCCGTATCGCTGGCCGTGCATCAATTCGCACTTCGGCATCCTGGATATGTGCGGCTTTCGCAAGGACAACTCCTGGTATTACCAGGCGTGGTGGACGGACAAACCGGTGTTGCATCTGCTGCCGCACTGGAACTGGCCGGGCCGGGAAGGCCAGGAACTGGACGTGCGCGCGTTGAGCAATTGCGAGGAGGTGGAATTGTTCCTGAACGGCCGGAGCCTTGGCCGGCAGACGATGAAAAAAGATTCCGAGTTGAAATGGAAGGTGAAATATGCGCCCGGCACCCTCTCGGCCAAAGGCTATAAAAACGGACAGCTCGTGGCCGAAACCAAGGTCGAAACCACCGGCGCGCCCGCCGCCATCCAACTCATGCCCGACCGTTCCACCCTCAACGCCGACGGCGAGGACGCGAGCGTGTTCACCGTGGCCGTGACCGATGCGCAGGGCCGCGTGGTGCCGGTGGCAATGGATTTGATTCATTTCGAGTTGAGCGGTCCCGGAAAAATTCTCGGCGTCGGCAATGGCGACCCCAGTTGCCACGAGCCGGATGTTTATCTGCCGGTGTGGACAAATTATTCCGTCGCCGTGGATGACGGCTGGCGCTGGGAGAAAACCACCCAGCCGTGGAACGCCAACCTGCCGGAATTCGCCGCGTCATTCGACGATTCCACCTGGGCGCCGGCCGACGTCCAATCCGTCACCAACCAGTTGGGTGACAATGAGCACGGGGTTTTCCGCACGCACCTCAAGGTGACGGAAGCGGAACTGGCCGCCGACGCGGTCGAACTGTGCTTCGGCGCGCTCAATGGCACCGGGAAGATTTACGTAAACGGCCAGAAGGCCGGTGAAACGCATGACGGAGGGATCGTCTCGTCGGTGGACGCGAAACGTCTGCTGCATCCGGGCGACAACCCCGTGGCCGTGTTGGTTGAAAATTATTCCAGTTCCGGCGGCATCAACAAAGGCGTGACCTTGCGGTTGCAGGACAAACCGGTTCTGCCCGAATGGAAGCGCAGCGTGTTCAACGGCCTCGGACAAATTATTGTGCAATCCACGAAGAAACCCGGTGCCATCAGGCTGACCGCCAGTGCGGACGGTTTGTCGCCGGCCACCGTGTCCGTCCCATCGCAACCCTGCACCGCGCGGCCGGTGGTGCCGTAAAAAAACATCAGCGCGCCAAAAGCCCGCGCAATGGTAATACAAAACTTTGTCCCACGTGGGACAAAGTTTTGTTATGACGTGAATGGATTAAAGGTGCGCAATTGTCGCCCGGCTTCCCGGAGCGCCTTGATCCGCCGGCGCCACACCTGTTGCCCCAAGTAACCGGGCGGCAGGATTTTTTCCGGCAGGAGCGGATCATGGATCACCGCGTCCAGCCACGCTTCGCGCTCCGTCACGGCCCAATACTGCAACGCCTTGGCCGCCGCTTCGTTCCCAAGCACCCCGCCCGGCCGCGCGCCAAGGATTTTCAAATGCCGGGCATAACGGTGATTGATGCGCTCGAAGTCCCAGGCACCCGCGACGATTTCAGCGTCGGATTCCCCCGCGCACGCCCGCGCCTCCAACAGGACGAGTGACTCCACATTGATCTTGCCGCTAACGAGAATGCGTCTTTCTTCCTCCAGCGAATCAGGTGTAATCCAAACGCTGTTTTGCAAACAGCCGAAGCCTTTATCGCGGAGATAGCGTCGCAACTGCTTGCGGTGCGAGTTTTGCGTGATTGGAACATCGAACAGCACGAGCCGCCAGCGACCGTCCCATTCGCGCGCCCATCTGGCCCGTGGATCACGCCCCCCCAGCGCGTGCAATCGGCCCTGCCAAGTGAGGCGATACATGCGGTCATCGGGCGCGACAGGATCACGCTCGATCAACTGCTGATCTTCCAGCGTAGAAACCTGTCGCATCAGGTTGTTGCGATAGGCCCACCTCTCGTAGGAGTCCGTGAGGTTGCGGAACGTGGGCCGGGCAACCGTTTCGGCGGACCAGAGGAGGAAATTCAGGAACTCTTCGGTCTGGGGTTTTATGACCGGACATTGGCATGAAGTGGCAAATGACACCATACAAAACTTTGTCCCACGTGGGACAAAGTTTTGTAATAGCGGACAGGCTGACGCATGACAAAAAACAGGCTGGCGCACGTTCCTTGCGTCTTAAAAAAACGCCCTAAAAAACTGTTGGCGCAACAGCGGGGTGTTGTAATCTCACCACCATGAAGCGGGACGCTATTACTGCACTGGCGGCTCTGGCCGTTTGCTTTTCAACCACCGTCGCTTTCGCCGACGAGGAAACCTGCGTGGCCTGCGACCGGAAGGTCGTGGTCAGCGGCCAGTTTGAACACGGCCGGGGACACGAAAGTCTGGCAATTACCGGCGCACCGAAACGCGGCGAAGAAGCGTTCCGCGAGGAAATTTACGGAACCAATTTCACCGTGTCCGTCCCCAATCTGCCGGCGGGCAAATACACTGTCCTCATCGGGCTTGTGGAAATTGTTTTCACCAACGCCGGCCAGCGCACGTTTGACATCACCTGCGGCAGCCGGACGCTCGCGCGCCATCTCGACGTTTTCACCGCCGCCGGCGGCGCGGGCCGGGTCCGGCTGCTGACCAACCGGATTGATTTTCCCGGGGATGCCGCGCACGGGCCGTTCACGCTCACCTTCACCGGGCACACCAACGCGGCCAAACTGAACACGTTCGAACTCAAGGATGCCTCCGGCCTGTCCCTCATTTCGATGGCGGCGGCAGATTTGATCAACGCTGAAGACGCCGTCGCGTTGCAAACGCCCATCGTCACCGGACCGGAAATCTGGAAGGACGCCGCGCAGCCTGTCGCCGCACGCGTGGAGGACCTGGTGCGCCGCTTGTCGCTTGCCGAAAAAGTGCAGCAGATGCGGAACACCGCCCCGGCCATTCCGCGGCTGGGCATTCCTGCCTACGATTATTGGAATGAATGCCTTCACGGCGTCGCGCGGGCCGGCACCGCCACGGTTTTTCCCCAGGCCATCGGCATGGCCGCCACGTGGGACACCCCGCTCCTGCGTGAAACCGCCGGGGTCATCGCCACCGAAGCCCGCGCCAAGCACAATGACTACGTTGCCAGACACAACGGCGACAGCGCGCGGTTTTACGGCCTCACTTTTTGGACGCCGAACATCAACATCTTCCGTGATCCGCGCTGGGGCCGCGGCCAGGAAACCTACGGCGAAGACCCGTTTCTCACCGCCCGGCTCGGTGTGGCGTTCATTCGCGGGTTGCAAGGCGACGATCCGAAATACGTGAAGGCCATGGCCTGCGCGAAACATTTTGCCGTCCACAGCGGGCCGGAACCGGAACGCCACCGTTTTGACGCGACACCGTCCGAACGCGATTTTTACGAAACGTATCTGCCGCAATTCGAGGCCGCCGTCCGCGAGGGCCACGTCGGCGCGGTGATGGGCGCCTACAATTCCGTCTATGGCCGGCCGGCCTGCGCGAACCCGCTGCTGCTCACCGACATTTTGCGCGGACAATGGGGCTTTGCCGGCCACGTCGTTTCCGATTGCGGCGCGATTTATGACATCTATGCGAATCATAAATTCACGGCCGCGCCGGAGGAGGCCGCCGCCGCCGCGGTGAAGGCCGGTGACGATCTCTGTTGCGGCGCGGATTACAATTCGCTGGTGCGCGCGGTCAAAAAAGGTTTGATATCGGAAAAGGAAATTGCCACCGCCGTCGGTCGCGTGCTCGAAGCGCGGTTCCGGCTGGGGCTCTTTGACCCGCCGGACAAGGTCCCGTACGCGCAAATTCCCCTTTCGCAGAACGACACGCCTGACCATGAGGCCCTGGCATTGAAAATGGCGCGCGAATCCATCGTGCTGTTGAAAAACGACAACTTGTTGCCGCTCGACCGCGCGAAAATCAAACGCATCGCCGTCATCGGCCCCAACGCGGATTCCGTGGCGGTGCTGCTGGGCAATTACAACGGCACGCCCGCCCGGCCGGTGACCATTCTCGATGGCATTAAAAGTGTCGCCGGCACGAACATCGAGGTGGTTTACGAACCGGCCTGTCCGCTGGCGTTGAGCCGGGACGCGATGGACAAGCCCGACACCAGGTTGTGGACCAAGGCCATCGCCGCCGCGTGGATGTCGGACGTGATTATTTACGTCGGTGGCCTCAGCCCGCGGCTCGAAGGCGAGGAAATGAAGGTGGACTTCGATGGCTTTAGCGGTGGCGACCGGACGCAGATTGAACTGCCGGCGGTGCAAAACGAGTTGCTGGAAGCCTTGCAGGGAGCGGGCAAGCCCGTCGTGTTCGTCAATTGCAGCGGCAGCGCCATCGCCATGCCGGGAATCACCAACCTCACGGCGATTTTGCAGGCGTGGTATCCGGGTGAACAAGGCGGACGCGCCGTGGCCGACGTTCTCTTCGGCAACGTGAACCCCGCCGGGCGGCTGCCGGTCACTTTTTACCATGCCACCGCCGACCTGCCGGCCTTTGACAATTATTCGATGTCCAACCGCACCTATCGTTACTTCAACGGCCGGCCGGATTTCGCCTTCGGCCACGGTTTAAGTTACACCAAATTCGATTACAACAGCCCGAAGCTCAACGGGACAAATTTCACGGCGAACGACACGATCAAACTCACGTTTTCGCTGCTGAACGCCGGCGCGTGGGACGGCGACGAGGTAGCGCAGGTTTATTTCCGGCACGTGAATTCTGCCCCATCCCAGCCCCGGCTCGCGTTGTGCGGTTTTATGCGGATTCATTTGCAGGCCAACCAAGGGGGCAGAATCACCATGGACATTCCGGCGGAACAGTTCCGTAGTTGGGATCCGGCCAAAAAGCAATACACCGTCGAGCCCGGCGACTATGTATTGCTTGTTGGCGCAGCGTCCGATGACATCCGCCTGCGCCTGCCGCTGAAAATCACCGCCGCGAAATAACGGGCACAACGACAACGGGCAGCCCCGCCAATAAACGGAGCGGGCCGGCATAACCCGGCATCACAAAATTCTCGCAACCGGAAACAGAACTGAGAGGATGTCTTGCATGAGCCGTACTTTCAAAAAATTCACGCCGGTCGTCTGCGTGTTGTTTTTTTTCATTTTAATCCAGGCCCACGGCGCTCCCGCCGGGACCACGAATTCCCTTCCCACCTTCACCGGGGATTTCTTGGGCGAGGCTCCCCCTCCGGCGGAAACGTTGAGTCTGTGGTATCGCCAACCCGCGACCAATTGGGTCAGCGCGCTGCCCGTGGGCAACGGACGGCGCGGCGCGATGGTTTTCGGCGGCATCGCCACCGAGAAACTGCAACTCAACGAAGACACGCTCTGGGCCGGCGGGCCGTATGACCCGGACAACACCAACGCGCTCGCCGCGCTGCCCGAGGTGCGCCGGTTAATTTTCGAAGGCAAATACGCCGAGGCGCAAAAACTGGCCGGTCAAAAAATGATGGCCAAACCGCTGCGGCAAATGCCGTATGAAACGCCCGGTGATTTGTACCTGAACTTCCCCACCAACGCGGCGGTTGAGGATTACCGCCGTGATTTGAATCTCGACACCGCCGTCGCCAGCGTCATTTACATCAGCGGCGGCGTGAAATTCACACGCGAAATTTTCTCCAGCCCGGTGGACCAAGTCATCGTCGTGCGGCTGACGGCGGACAAGCCGGGGCAAATTACTTTCACTGCCGGGATGGATACGCCGCAGAAAGCCACGATTGAAACCGAAGGCGGCGACACCCTGGTCATGGGTGGCACCAATGGCAATTCAAGAGGCATCAACGGCGCGTTGAAATTTCAGGCGCGCGCGCGGGTGCTGCCCATTCATGGAAAAACATCGGCGGATGCGGATAAGATTTCCGTCGCCAATGCCGATTCGGTCACCCTGCTCATCGCCGCCGCAACGAGTTACAAAAATTATCATGATGTCAGTGGCGATCCCGAAGCCATCACCAAGAAACAAATTGCCGTTGCGAGCAAAAAAACTTTCGACGAGTTGCTCGCCGCGCACATCGCCGAACACCAGAGATTATTCCGCCGCGTCGAATTGAACCTCGGCAAAACGGAAGCGATACAGTTGCCGACGGACGAGCGCATCGCGCATTTTGCCGGCGGCAACGATCCGCAACTGGCCGCGCTCTATTTTCAATTCGCCCGTTACCTGCTGATTTGCAGTTCGCGGCCCGGTGGCCAGCCCGCAAACTTGCAGGGTCTCTGGAACGGTTCCATGACGCCGCAGTGGGACAGCAAATACACCATCAACATCAACACCGAGATGAATTACTGGCCCGCCGAGCCGGGCAACCTGGGCGAATGTGTCGAACCCCTCACGGCCATGGTGCTGGACCTCGCGCAAACCGGCGCGCACACCGCCCAGGTGATGTACGGCGCACGCGGCTGGGTGGCCCATCACAACACGGATTTGTGGCGCGCCACCGCACCGATTGACGGCCCGCAATACGGCCTGTGGCCGATGGGCGGCGCGTGGCTCCTGCAAAATCTTTGGGAACACTATCAATTCACCGGCGACAAAAAGTTCCTGGAAAAAATTTATCCGGCCATGCAGGGTTCGGCGCAATTCTTCCTCGACACGCTCGTCGAGGAACCCACGCACCACTGGCTCGTCACCTGCCCGTCGCTGTCACCCGAAAACCCGCACACCAACAGCGTGAGCCTCTGTGCCGGACCGACGATGGACCTGGAAATTTTGCGCGACCTCTTCGCAAATTGCATCCAGGCCTCGGAAATTCTCGGCCGGGACAAAAAATTCCGCCAACAACTCGCCGTCACGCGCGACCGGCTCGCGCCGCTGCAAATCGGCTCCTCCGGACAACTTCAGGAATGGCTGGAAGACTGGGACACGAATGCGCCGGACATCCATCACCGCCACGTCTCGCACCTGTACGGTTTGTTTCCCAGCGACCAGATTGATTTTTACACGACGCCCGAACTGGCCGCGGCGGCGAAAAAATCGCTGGAGATTCGCGGCGACAAGGCGACCGGCTGGGCGACGGCCTGGCGCATCAATCTTTGGGCGCGCCTGCACGACGGCGATCGCGCCTACGGCATTTTGAAATTTCTGTTGAGTCCGGAGTTCACCTACCCGGACATGTTCGACTCGTGCCCGCCGTTTCAGATTGACGGCAATTTCGGCGGCGCTTCCGGCATCACCGAAATGCTGCTGCAAAGCCAGCAACGCGAACTCCGAACCCCCATCCTTCGCCCAGAGGCTACGGAGGGCAGGCCGGACTCCGAACTCCGAATTCTGGATCTGTTGCCCGCGCTGCCGAAGGCCTGGCCCAACGGCAGCGTGAAAGGCTTGCGCGCACGCGGCGGCTTCGAAGTGGACATGGATTGGGCGGATGGGAAGTTGACTGCCGCCACCTTGCACTCGCTCCTGGGAAATCCGTGCAAGGTCCGTTACGGTGAAAAAACGGTTGAGCTGAACCTCAAAACCGGTGGCACTGTTCATCTGGACGGCAGTCTCCAATCAAACCCTAAACCGTGAAGAAGCTTCTTTTCGCTGCACTGATAATTCTGGGCGCCGGAACGGCATTGAAGGCCGGCGATCTCTTGCTGTGGTATCAGCAGCCGGTGGGCAGCACGTTCAATGGCACGGCGCCGCCTTTCATCAATGAAGCGCTGCCCATTGGCAACGGACGGATTGGCGGGTTGATTGCCGGGAGAACGGTTCGCGAACGGATTATGCTCAACGAGGACAGCCTGTGGACGGGCGGTGACAATCCCTCGGGCAATGACAACACGATGGGCGCCTACCAGTGCCTAGGCACCCTGTTCATCAATCTGCCGGGACACGAAAACATCGCGGATTACCGGCGCGATCTCGACCTCGGGAACGCGCTGGCGCACGCCGGCTACCAGTCGGGCGGCGTGAATTACCGGCGCGAATATTTTTGCAGCCATCCCGATGGCGTCCTCGTCGTCCGGCTCACCGCCGACCGGCCCGGCAGCTATACCGGCAGCATCGAATTGAGCGATGCCCATGGCGCGCAAACCAGTGCCGGGAAAAACCGCCTGGCTTTTGCGGGCACGCTCACCAACGGCCTGAAATACGAGGCGCAATTGATCGCGCTCCCGGACGGTGGTTCGCTGCAAACCAACGGTGCGTTGCTCGAATTCAAAAATTGCAACAGCCTGACGCTCATCGTCGCCGCGGGCACGGACTACGCCATGGATTACGCGGCGAAGTATCGCGGCGAAGACCCGCACACGCGTGTGACCAGACAGGTCGAAAAGGCCGCCGCGAAAAAATACGATGACCTCAAGACCAGGCACGAAAAGGATTTTCATTCATTGTTCGACCGCGTCGCGCTTGATCTGGGTAAATCTTCCGCCAAACAGCTTGAATTGCCCACCGACGTGCGCAAGACCGTGACCGTCGGCACAACGGACCCCGGCCTCGAGGAGCTGCTCTTCCAATACGGCCGCTACCTGCTCATCTCTTGTTCGCGTCCCGGCGGATTGCCCGCCAACCTGCAGGGTCTCTGGAACGACACCAATAATCCGCCGTGGCATTCGGATTATCACGCGAACATCAATGTGGAGATGAATTACTGGCCCGCCGAAGTGGCCAACCTGCCCGCCTGCCATCGGCCATTCTTTGACCTCGTGCTGAGCCAGCTCCCGGCCTGGCGCAAGGCGACTGCCGCCTCGCCCGACTTCAAGACGCCCGCCGGCGCGATGACCACGCGCGGCTGGGCCATCCGCACCTCGCACAATATTTACGGCGGCATGGGCTGGAAATGGGACAAGACGGCCAACGCCTGGTATTGCCTCGGTTTCTGGGAACATTATGCCTTCACCGGTGACAAAAAGTTTCTGAAGCACACGGCCTGGCCGGTGATGAAGGAAACCTGCGAATTCTGGATGGACCATCTGCAAGCATTGCCCGATGGCCGGCTGATCGTGCCCAAAGGCTGGTCGCCCGAACACGGCCCGGTCCTGGACGGCGTGAGTTACAACCAGGAAATCGTCTGGGACCTGTTCAACAACACTGTCGCCGCAGCGGACGCGCTCGGCGTGGACAAGGCGTTTCGCGATAAAATTGCCATGCTGCGGAACAAGCTGGTCACGCCGGGAACCGGCAGTTGGGGCCAGTTGCTCGAATGGATGACCGAATTACACGACCCGAAATATCCGGAACTCGACACAACCAACGACCATCACCGCCACACGTCACATCTGTTTGCGGTTTATCCCGGCCGGCAGATCAGCGTCGGCAAAACGCCCCAACTGGCGGCGGCAGCAAAGGTCTCGCTCGACGCGCGCGGCATTGCGCCAGACAGCGACGTGCGGGAATGGTCGTTCGCCTGGCGCACCGCTCTTTTTGCGCGTTTGCACGACGGCGAAGGCGCGCACCGGATGCTTCAGCAATTGTTTTCCGCGCGCAACACCTGCCCGAATCTATTCGGACTGCATCCGCCGATGCAGATGGACGGCAATTTCGGCATCACCGCCGGCATCTGCGAAATGCTGCTGCAATCCCACGAAGACGAAATCAATCTGCTGCCCGCGTTGCCGAAAGCGTGGCCGAATGGCAGCGTGAAGGGTTTGCGCGCCCGCGGCGGCTTCGAGGTGGACATCACCTGGAAGGAGGGAAAACTGGTTTACGCCACGATTCATTCATTGCTCGGAAACCCCTGCCACTTGCGCTACGGCGACGCGGCCCGCGACGTGAAAATCAAGAAGGGCGGAACGTTTCAGTGGGACGGACAGGCCACACCGAAATAGCTTTTTGTTACCGTCGTCCCTCATCGAAGGCGGTGCTAAAGCCACCGCAGTCCAGACGCTTCGCGAGGTTTGGTGAGGCCGGTAGTCGCGTCAGTCCCGCATTGCGGGAGACTGCGGCGCGTTCACCGCCGCTTTGCGCATGGAGTTCAAACCGCGCCGGGCAAATCTCCGCGAAGCGGCGATAACTGGCGTGACTTGCTTTTCCACCATCTGTATTTTGGCAACCACTTCAATGAAAATGCCGCTTCTTCTTTTGGCCGCCCTGCTGCTTCCGACTTTTCTGCTTGCCGCCGAACCGCCGCGCCAGCAATTCAACTTCAACCGCGCCTGGAAATTCCAACTGGGCGACCCGCCCGGAGCGGAGGTGGCCGGCTACGATGATTCGCAGTGGGATGACATCGGACTGCCCCATTCTTTCAGCCTTCCCTATTTCCTCTCCGACAAATTCTACGTTGGTTACGGCTGGTATCGGAAACATTTCAAGGTTCCGGCAAAATGGGCCGGCCAACGGCTGTTCCTCGAATTTGAAGGCGCGTTTCAGGATGCGGAAATTTTTGTGAACGGCCGGCGCATCGGCGAACACAAAGGCGGTTACACGGGATTTTCCCTGGACATCACCGATGCGGTGAAAGCCGGTGACAACATGGTGGCCGTGCGGCTCAACAACCGTTGGAATCCGGAACTCGCCCCGCGCGCGGGCGAACACGTTTTCAGCGGCGGCATTTACCGCGATGTCCGGCTGGTCGTGACCGGGCCGTTGCACGTCCCCTGGTATGGCACGTTCGTCACGACGCCGCAGCTTTCGGCGGAATCGGGCACGGTGAATGTGAAGACGGAAATTCGCAACGATGGCCTGACCGCCAGGCAGTGCTGGCTCCAGACGGACATTCTTGATCCGGACGGAAAAACGGTCGCGAGCATTTCTTCCACGCAATCGGTTCCCGCTAGAACGACCGTGACTTTTGACCAGACTACGGCGCCCGTTGCCAGACCCAAACTCTGGCATCCCGACCATCCGTTTCTCTACACGGCGGTGAGCCGGGTTTATGACGGCAAAAAAACTGCGGATGAATTTACAACGCCATTTGGTTTTCGCTGGTGCAGGTGGACGGCGGACCAGGGATTTTTTCTGAACGGCGAACATTACTATTTCAAAGGGGCCAACGCGCATCAGGATCATGCGGGTTGGGGTGACGCCGTGGCCGACAGCGGTTTTTACCGCGACGTAAGCTTGATCAAGGACGCCGGCTTCGATTTCATTCGCGGGTCACATTATCCACACGCCCCGGCCTTCGCGGACGCTTGTGACCGGCTGGGTGTTTTGTTTTGGTCGGAAAATTGTTTCTGGGGCACGGCTTCGTTCAAGAACCCTTGGGGCAGCAGCGCTTACCCACCGGAGGCAAAGTATCAACCGGCCTTTGCTGAGAGCGTCAAGAACAGTCTGCGGGACATGATTCGCATCAACCGCAACCATCCGAGCATCATCGTATGGAGCATGGACAATGAAGTGTTCTTCACCCAAGGTTCGACGTTGCCCAGGGTGCGGGAACTTCTCAAACAGGTCGTGGAGCTTTCGCATGAACTCGATCCCACGCGACCGGCGGCCATTGGCGGCTGCCAGCGCGGTGACATTGACAAACTTGGCGATATTGCCGGCTACAACGGCGATGGCGCGAGGCTGTTCATCAATCCCGGCATTCCGAACGTGGTGTCCGAATATGGCTCGACGGTGGCTGACCGGCCGGGCCAATACGAACCGGGCTGGGGTGATCTGCAGCCGGAACAATTCGCGTGGCGAAGCGGCCAGGCGCTCTGGTGCGCTTTTGATCACGGCAGCATCGCCGGCCATTTCGGGTGCATGGGCATGGTGGATTACTTCCGGCTGCCCAAACGCCAGTGGTATTGGTATCGCAACGAATACCGGCACATCCCGCCGCCCGAATGGCCCGCCTCCGGCACGCCCGCCGGATTGCGGTTGACGGCAGACAAGACGACGCTCAAGAGCGTGGACGGCACGGACGACGCACAACTCATCGTCACCGTCGTGGACGTTGCGGGCAAGGCATTGAGCAATTCTCCGCCGGTCACGCTCACGATTGAATCCGGGCCGGGCGAATTTCCGACCGGGCCATCCATCACGTTCGATCCCAATTCCGACATCGCCATCCGCGACGGCGCGGCGGCGATGGAATTTCGTTCTTACTTTTCGGGCAAGACCGTCGTTCGCGCCACGTCGCCCGGACTTGCGGATGCGACGATCACGATCAATTCCCTGGGTGAACCCAAATTCATTGTCGGCAAAACGCCGCCGGTGAAACCGCGTCCTTATGTGCGCTTCGAAGGGCAACCCGCGCCGGTTCCGGCGACGCCAACGAATTCCGTTTTCGGTTTTCAAAATCCGACGCAAGCCAGCAGTGAAGCGCCCGGCCACAACGCCAGCCTCGGCAACGACGGCAATGCCGCCACGTTCTGGCAGGCGAACACCGCCGATTCCAATGTGTGGTGGAGCGTGGACTTGGAGCGCATGGTGACGGTCAGCCAAACCAGGCTGACCTTCCCGGCGGAAGCCAACTGGCGTTACCGCATCGAGATCTCCAACGACGGCAGCACCGGCTGGAAGCTGGTCGCCGACCAAACCCAAAATAACAGCACCGACAAAGTGCGCACTGACGCCGCGCAACAGGATGCAAGCGGACGTTTCCTGCGCGTGACCTTTACCGGTGTGCCCGGCGGACAACCCGCGGCACTGGCTGAAATGGAGGTCGTGGGCCGTTTGGCGACGCCATAAAACGGTCAAATTTTACAATCCCTGCCGCCTGCGCTACGGCAACGTGACGCGCGAAGTGAAAATTCCCAAGGGCGCAACGTTTCAGTGGGATGGACGGCCTGCATCGAAATAAACTACGACTGCTTTTGCTCCCGTCGTCCCTCCTCGAAAGCGGTGCTAAAGCCACCCCAGTCCAGACGCTGACGCGATTACCGGGCCTCACCAAACCTCGCGAAGCGTTTGGACCGCGGCGCGTTCACCGCCGCTTTGTGCGCGGATTCATGGCTGCGTCAGCCCATTCTCAGCTTTTTTCACTCAGTCGTTTCAACGCCTCGCGTTCGCAGCGGGCGTATTTTTCAATCAACTGGTCATAGACCTTTGCGGCCTTTGGATTCGGACGGATTTCGCTGTTGGGAATCGGCGCGGTGAAATCGGCCACGACGTTTTCCCATTTCGATTTTTCCCCGGCCTGAACCAGCCAGCCGTGCGCGGCCCGCAATGCGGCGCCCAGTGCGGCGCTCTTGGCCACTTCGATGCGCAGGACGCGGCAGTTCATCACGTCGGCCATCACCTGCAGCAACGGCACGTTGTCCGACGCGCCGCCGGTGGCATAAATGCAATCGGGCGCGACTTTCATCCATTGCGAGTGCAGCCGCATGGACATCATTTGCCCTTCGACGATGGCGCGGCAGTTGGCGGCGGCGTCCTTTGCGTCGAGATCGAAACGGTGAATTCCGGGTTTGTTCACGCGCGGAACAATTTCCGCGTCGAACCACGGCAGCAGAATTCCGCCGTTGCCGCCCGGTTTTGTCGCCGTCAGCGCCGCACCGAATTTCTTCCAGTCCTTGATGCCATAGGCGTCGCGGATTTTTTCACGGGCCAGCGAACCGTTCTTGAAACAAATCAGCGTCATATAATCGCCCGTCGGCGAACCGAACACGTGGCCTTCGCCGTGCGCGTCGGTCTGGCAATGCTTCATCGAGCCGAAGTAGGTGTCGCTGGTGCCGAGGCTGATGGCGACCATGCCCGCCTTGATGAGGCCAAGGCCGATGACGCTGCACGGATTGTCACCCGACCAGGCGATGGTTTGGGCGTGGGGATTCACGCCAGATTTTTTCACAAAATAAGGGCTGACCGGTCCGACGACCTTCCACGATTCGGCCAGCGGCGGCAGTTTTTTTCGCAAGTCCGGCGCGGTGGCCGCCAGCGCGTCCGGATGCCAGACCTTTTTCTGAATATCCATCAGGTTCATGCCCGCGCCGTCGCCGTGGTCAATCGGCGCGATTTTGCCGGCGAGCAGCGACGCCATGAACGAACTGACCAGCGCGATGCTGGCGGTTTGGGCGTAGGCCTTCGGCTCGGTCTTGTAAAACTTGCGGATTTGCGGGCCGGTGAACCGCTCGAACGTGTCGGAACCGGTGGCCGTGGCCGTGGCCTTGATGCCGCCCAGTTTTTTCCGGATTTCGGCGCATTCGGCAGCCGTCGAGGAATCCATCCAGATGGGCGAAGTTTTCCGCGAGAAGACTCCTTTCAGATTTTCGACGAGCGATTTCTTGGGATTCAGATTCGCCAGCACACCGGCGGCCTGGTCATTCAAATAAACGGAGCCGTGCTGCTGGCCGCTGCCGCTGATGGCGAGGATGTTGCCGAGCGCGACGCCGTCCTTTTTCATTTCGGAAAAGAGCAAATCCAGCGCCTCGGCCCACATCAACGGCGAGCTGTGTTTGACCAGCGGGTTGCGGTTGGGCAGGACGCCGTTTTGCGTTTTGTATTGCGGCAGCGCCTGGTCGAAGTTCAGTGATTTGTCATAGACGACCTTGCGGCGGTCGCAGTCAATGACCACCGCGCTGATGCTTTGGGTGCTGGAATCAATTCCGAGAAATAATTTGGCCATGGAAATTTGAATATGTTGTTTGCTTTCGATTTGGTAACAAAAAATTCGCACTATGCAATCGAAAACCGCCTTTCGGCTCCATTTTCCCAGTACTGTCATGCTGGCCTGAACCGCGGAATCTTTTACCAAAAGACGTAAAGGCATGTGGAATCCAACCATGGATCAACATGAGAGTTTGCGGGTCATAAACGGCGTAATTTTGGTTGACAACAGTTTTAGTCCGGCTTAAGGTCCTTTTAAGAAAAAAGACAGGCTGCACAATGTGCTGTCCATTAATCTGTTAGACCACTTCCCACGCCATGAAAATCATTCGCCACCTTCAGCGATGGAAGGCATGCTGGGTTTTCCTCGCCATCGCGTTTCCTGTTTTCGGAGACCCACTCGACAATTGGACTATAATTCCGTCCGGCACGACAAATTATCTTGGAGCCGTGACCTTTGGTGATGGAGTATTCGTTGCTGCTGGAGATTACGGAACGATTCTGACAAGTTCAAATGGGGTTGACTGGCTGCCTTCCACGACGGGTATCACGAACTCACTTTTCGGCGTGGCGCAGGGTCAGGGTCAGTTTGTTGCAGTGGGACAGTATGGTGTTGTTTTCACTTCAAGCAACGGTGTCGCATGGTCATCACAGAGTTCTGGGACGGCTAACAATCTGTACGCTGTAGCTTATACCGACGTTGGTTTTGTCGCAGTGGGCGACTCTGGGACTATTGTGACATCAAGCAACGGATCAAACTGGGTTGTTCAGACCTCTGGGACATCAGCACGGTTTGTGGGTGTGGGGGCGGGTTTTGGGAAAGCCTTCGCCGGAGCAGCAGTGAATCCACCGGCCTTGTTTTGGTCAACCAACGGTTCAGTTTGGTCTTACATGACCAATGTTCCGGTATATCAACAGCCGGGATTGTTCGGCGGCGGATTCGCGTATGGAAATGGCGTTCTGTTGGGAGTTGAAATTCGGGGGCTTTATTGCCGGAGTACAGATGGTGTGACGTGGACAAATTATGGCAGCGGATTTTCTTATTGCTACGGTATAGCCAACGCAAGAAGTGTTTTTGTTATGGTTGGAGTTACCAGGAGTGGCGGACAGGTGGTGGGAACTTCAACAAACGGTTTGGAGTGGCAAACTCGATGTTCTACAACCGCCGGAGGAGGTCTGCAGAGCGTTGCCTACGGCCAGCATCGCTTCGTCGCAGTGGGTAATGGCGGCTTGATCGTCGCATCCGACCCAATGTTATGGCTCTCGAATCCAGCAGTAGCTTCCAATGGTTTTTGCATGACGCTTAATGGTGAGCCGGGTAATGTTTATCATGTTCAGATGACAACGAATATTTCGATTCCTTTATGGGACGACATTGGTGTCGTGACAAATACGGCTGATACAGTCGAGTTTACGGTCCCGTTTCCGGCAGATTCTGCGTCCGCATTTTACAGAGTCGCTGCTGATTAAGGATCTTACATGGAGATAAAAGCGACTGTCACGCTTTGTCATCAACTGGCGTGCAGGGGCCGGAATTGGAGATGGTGCACCCATCAGGAGTTGAACCTGAAACCTGCTGATCCGTAGTCAGCCGCTCTATCCAATTGAGCTATGGGTGCCTCAAAAAGGAGTTGTAAATTACGAATCGGAAGCCGTCTGCGCAAGGAATTTTACCCGGTCCGGCGGCTGCTCACGCGGCGAAGCGAGAATGGAGGATGGAACAGACGCCGCACCTTGTTGAATTTGCAGTCCATCTTCTATCTTCCATCCTCCATCTTCGTGCCAAATCATCAGCCTTTGAAAAGGTTCCGCACCGCCAGCGTCAGAATCGTCAGCACCAGCATCAAGCCGCTGGGCATGAATTTCTTCGTCCTGGCCAGCCGCACGGCGAACACCACCAGCAGCGCCGCCAGGATGATGTTCGCCAAATCTTGTGCGAACGCCGGTTGGAAAATCCTGTGCAGCGTCGTCAGCACCAACAACAGGGCAAACACCGACGATGAGATGAGCGACACCTTGCTCCTAGCCTTGAAAAAACCGATCAACCCGCCGACGAGCAGCAGGACGATGTAAATCCAAAGAACCGAGTTGGCAAAATTGTGCATCGCAGGCAGGCTGCCTCAATTTCCCGCCACGTCCAAGCTCAGAATTTCACCCGGCTCGCATTCGGCGAAAACCTCGAACGGCCGGCAGCACACCTCGCAGTCCGTTGTGAACCGCTGGCTCGGCACGCTCGTGTCCACCACCAGTTCGAACGCCTGCCCGCAGAACGGGCATTGGATTTTCCCGGAAACTTCCATCGGGCAACCTAGTCCAATGATGGCAAAGCGCAACCGTTACCCCGCCACTTCCTCTGAATAAAAAAAGGCCGGCTGCCTGCCGGCCCCCCGCAATCGGGAAATGTTTTTTCGCGTCCGGCCTAGAACCGCTTCGTGAGGATCAAGGTGATGGCGTTGCCCTGCGCGCGTGATTCCGCCATGAATTCATAGTTGTAGCGGAGCGAGATGAAGAGCATCTGCTTCGGGAACATGCAGCTGACTTCCGGACCGACCGCCGCCACGCGGTTGAGGGGCTGCCCGTTGCTGTCACCGGTCACCTGTTGCTGGTAATAACCCACCACGCCCAGGTCAGCCTCCTTGCAAACGCTCTTGCTCACGCCCCATTCCAGCGTGTAAGCATCACCGTAAGTGACCTCTATGTCACGCTGTTCGGTATTGAACTCAAAGCGGTTCAACGCCGACACCGCCCAGGTCTTATCCTCGTCAACATACCAAGTGGCCCCGGCGGTTTGCATGAACGTCCAATAGCCCAGGCCGGGCTTCGTCGTAGGCCCGAACTTGGTCGGGGAATCGCCGGTGGGCATGTCAACGCCGCTGCCGACCGCAAAGTCAAACTGTTGCAAATGCCACGACAGCGTGCCTTCGGCAAACAAATCACCGACGCCAAACGTGGTGGCATTGAATCCCGGGTTGGCACTGGCCTGCTGGTAAACGAGCGGCAAAAAACCGTCCACGCCCACGTTGCCGCCGAGGAATTTCGTGTCCGTAATCCAGAGCAGACGGGGAAGATTGACGTAAGTGAACGCGTCGAGGTCGGCCGCGCCAATTTTATTGCCGGACGAATCGTTCACCTGGTCAGCCCAGTAGAAGTAATTGTAGTCACGAACGTAGAATCCCGGCGGCGGCAGCGTGGCGGCCTTGATGCCTTCCACGCCAGGCGCGTAATGGGCCGAGGGTTGGGCTTGTAAGATACCCGGCAGCGCCGCCAGTGACACGGCCAGCAAGAGGAATTGAATTCGAGTTTTCATGGTTGTTTTTTTGAAGGTTGGAGTTGAGGGTTACACATCCTGCATCTTGCCGGTGAGGTAGGTCTCGTACGAACTCAGATCGAGCAGGCCGTGGCCGGACAGATTGAACAGAATGACGCGTTTTTTGCCCGCCTCGCGGGCTTTCACGGCTTCGTCCACCACCGCGGCGATCGCGTGCGCGGATTCCGGCGCCGGCACAATGCCCTCCGTCTGCGCAAAAAGTATCCCGGCCTCGAAAACCTTCGTCTGGTGGTAGGCCTGGGCTTCAATCAGACCCAGCTTGAGCGCGTGGCTGACCATCGGCGACATGCCGTGGTAACGCAGCCCGCCCGAGTGAATGGACGGCGGCATGAATTTATGGCCGAGCGTGTACATCATCAGCAACGGCGTCATCTCCGCCGTGTCGCCGAAGTCGTAGCGCAGTTCGCCTTTCGTCAACGACGGACAGGCCGACGGTTCGACGCCGACGATACGATACTTCTTTTTCTCCGTGATTTTTTTGTGAATGAACGGAAAGGTCAGCCCGGCAAAATTACTGCCGCCGCCGCAGCAGGCGATGATCGAGTCCGGCTCCTCGCCGGCCATTTCCATCTGCTTGATGGATTCCTGGCCGATGACGGTTTGATGCAGGCAAACGTGGTTGAGCACGCTGCCGAGCGAGTATTTCGTGTGCGGGTGTGTGACGGTGTCCTCGATGGCTTCGCTGATGGCGATGCCGAGGCTGCCGGCGCAATTCGGATCGTCGTGGAGCATCTTGCGCCCGTATTCGGTCTGGTCGCTGGGGCTGGGATGCACCGTCGCGCCCCAGGTGTGCATGAGCATGCGGCGATACGGCTTTTGCTGGTAACTAACCTTGACCATGTAAACATTGCACTCCAGGCCAAAGAGTTTGCAGGCCAGCGCCAGGGACGAACCCCACTGGCCCGCGCCGGTCTCGGTGGCGAGGCGTTTGGTGCCGGCGACCTTGTTGAAATACGCCTGCGCGACGGACGTGTTGACCTTGTGGCTGCCCGCCGGGCTGACGCCCTCATATTTGTAGTAAATGTGCGCCGGTGTTTGCAGCGCCTTCTCCAACCGTACCGCGCGGAGCAGGGGCGTGGGTCGCCAGAGCGTGTAAATGTCGCGGACTTCTTCGGGAATGGGCACCCAGCGGTCGGGACACATCTCCTGCTTCACGAGATTTTCCGGGAAGATCGCGAGCAATGCCTCCGGCGGAATCGGCTGTTTGGTGCCCGGATGCAGCGGTGGGGGCAGCGGTTCCGGAAAATCCGCCAGAAGATTATACCATTGCGTTGGGATGTCCTGCTCGCGCAGCGTGAAGTTGATTTGCTTGCTCATATTGCTAAAAAATATTGCAAATAAGTAACCGCCACCGAACCGCTTGTCACGCAGTTATTAGCAATTATCTCAATAAGTAATAATTCATAAAAAAATGAAATCATATTAAAACTTCAAGCAAACCGCCGGGCCATTGCTGACGCCGGCGCGCTGGTGAGCGCCATCGTCAGCTCCCGCCCGCACCCGGATGTTTATGCGAAGTGATTTAATTGGCAGGGCGGGCTCTCCGCAGCCCGCCGCGCGGTGCGTTCGGAGAACGCGCCCTACCCAACCAGCCCCATCGGCGCGGCATATTACCGTGGAATGTGTCCGCTGAACGCCCAAACTCCGTGGGAGCGGCATGGATTTGAGATGATGTCGCTCCTACGGAGCTTTATATCGAATGGGCAATAATGCTCTGGCGCCTTGGGCTGGAAAATCTGCAATTCTTCTTCGGAGCCAGGCCGGTTTCCCGCGCAACTTTTTCTGGACAAACCGTTTCACCAAACGCAGAGTCAAAACATGAAAAAGGACAGACTGCAAAACAAGCCGTCCGTTAACTGTTAGGCCGCGACAGACGTCATGAATATTCAAGTTTGGCAAATAAATGGGTGTCTGAATACAAACATCTTTGCCCGCTGTATGTTTTGTGTCCTACTAATTACCACGCTGATTATTTTGCTGACCGGCTGCGAAATTACTGATCCGGATTGGCAAGCTAGAGACAACATAAAAACCGGCGCGTTTTTGAATCAATGACCTCAAGCGCGGGGTAATTACGCTACAAGGGCGGCGGGCATTGTTTTGCGTTTGTTTGTTTTTTGTATGCCGGTTTGCTGTTGTTGGTTTTCTTCCCGGCGCC
>Ga0224555_1000545_pt1 | contig 57087 bp, 58 predicted proteins | sample 714S23034metaG_FD_180687 | JGI IMG/M metagenome (GOLD analysis project Ga0224555, IMG submission 180687) | Peat soil microbial communities from Stordalen Mire, Sweden - 717 S2 30-34 | ecosystem: Environmental > Terrestrial > Soil > Wetlands > Peat | place: Sweden: Norrbotten County, Stordalen... | reverse complement strand
CCCTTCTCCCTGCCCCCTGCTCCCTGCCCCCTGCTCCCTGCTCCCTGCTCCCTGCTCCCTGCTCCCTGCTCCCTGCTCCCTGCTCCCTGCTCCCTGCTCCCTGCTCCCTGCTCCCTGCTCCGGGCTCCGGGCTACGCATACGGCCAGAACTTCACCTTCGTCTCCCCCTGGTAAACCGCCGCAGCTTTCCGCTGCTTCGCCGCCGGGCTCTCAATCCCATTCCGCGCCAGAATCTCATCCGCCAGCTCACGGTAGCTCTCCGACCCGCGCGACCGCGGATCGTAGAGCAGCACCGGCTTGCCGTAGCTCGGCGCCTCCGCCAGCCGAACATTCCGCGGGATCACCGTCTTCAGCAGCTTGTCCTTAAAGAACTCGCGCAGATTCTCCGTCACCTGCTGCGCCAGGTTGGTGCGGTCGTCATACATGGTCAGCAGCACGCCCTCGATCTCCAGGCCCGGATTGAACGCCTCCTGCACCCGCCCCAGCGTATGCATCAACTCGCTGATCCCCTCGAGCGCGAAGTACTCGGCCTGCATCGGCACAAGCAGCCGATCCGCAGCCACCAGAGAATTCAACGTCAGCAGATCGAGCGCCGGCGGACAATCCAGCAGAATAAAGTCGTAGTCGTTCCGAACCTTATCGATCGCCTCTTTCAGCCGGTAGGCGCGATGATCCATCTGAATCAGCTCGACATTGGCCCCGGTGAGGTTCTTGTGCGAAGGCACCAGCTTCAGCGTGTCGATCTCCGTCCGGAGCGTCACCTCCGGAATCGTGGCCTCGCCCATCAGCACATCGTAGGAGGATCGACGATCCGCATCCCGCGCCACGCCAAACCCGCTGCTGGAATTCGCCTGGGGATCGCAGTCCACCAGCAGAACCTGCAGTCCTTCCAGAGCCAGCGCTGCCGACAAATTGATGGCGGTGGTCGTTTTGCCCACCCCGCCTTTCTGATTCACAACAGCGAGGACTTTCCCCATGACTCAGCAAGGGTAACGGTACGAGGAGCGCACCGCAACGACGAACGGCTGTGCGAAACAGGCCCGCAATTGTGGAAGAAGTTAGGACGCCTGGAGGCTCCTGGGGCCTAAGTCATGGATCCCAGGCAAGATAGCGTCCGCGTTGGATGATTACAGGAGTGTTGCTCCCGTTGAGGCCTGGGTGGAAAACCGGGTCGCTTCCCAGCGAAAAATCCCACTTTACCCGTGGCGGCCTGGCACCAATCCCCGCGAGATGTTCCACGTGGAACACAAACCTTCAGAAGCCAATGTTGCTCTTCGATGCCCAGGGGAGCTACGGTTGAGTGTTCCACGTGGAACACCAGATCCCGCATCCGAAAGACCCATGACCCACCCTGCGCAGCCGCGTGTCCTTCAAAATCCCGTAGCTGCGCCCGATTCATCCATGACAGGAGTCTCCGCAGTTCCGAGCGCAGACCCGACCCTGTCCGCTGCGGCACCGCCCCTCGTGGGTTCGGTGCGAGTCCTGATCCAGTTCGACATCTGCGAGGAAATCCAGCTCGACTTACTCCAGCAGATCATCGAAAGCCGAACCCTCCAGCAGCCCAGCCTCAAGCACGTCGCTCCCGCCTACGTTCGCTATCAGCGCCCTCCCGTGGTCGTCTCTGCCGATCCTCTCGTCCTCGAATCCGGCGAGCGGCTCACCGGCGAGATCAAGTACTACGACTACGGGGTCGTCAGCGTCCTCTTCGAGATTCCCTTCGCCGGCGACTGGGACTCGCTCGTCCGCCTCGCCAGCCGATGGGTCTGGGACATCGATTTCGCCTCCCGTGTCGAGCCCATCATCCGCCAGCGCCTCGAGCGCGCCGCCTCCGCCCTCGTCAAGCCCTATCCCCGCTGGCTCAGCGAGGACTATTTCATCTTCCATGTCCGCGAGGCCGCCGGCCAGCCTTTAGCCTCCGATCTCACCCGATCTGCCGGGCGCCAGATCGCCCAGGTCGTTCGCGGCGATCCGCAGCCGCTCTCCGAGGGCGAATGCGCCGAGGTGCTGAACTCACAGATCTCCTATTACGCCAGCGATGTGGCCGTCATCGGCTGGAATGCCGCCTTCCTTTACGACAGCGCTACCGGAGCAGAAACCGCGATCCAGCTTCTGGAGTACGCCAATTCCCAGCTTCTCGAGTTCCGCCACTACGACGAGCTCCTGACCGGGGTTCTCGATACCGTTTACGACACCCTCGGCGAAAAGCGCAACCGGATCGCACGATGGCGGATGTCCCGCTCGGCGAACCATCTGCACGCTGTCCTGCTCGAAGTCTCCGAGCTCACTGAACACGCTGACAACGCCATCAAGTTCCTCAGCGACATGTACGCCGCCCGCCTGTACCGGCTCGCCGCGGGCAAAGTCGGCGTTCCCGACTACAAAACCCTCGTCACCCAGAAGCTACGCACCGCCGAGGAGCTCTACGACTACATGGTCGAGCAGTTCAATCAGAGCCGGGCTTTCTTTCTCGAAGTGGTCGTGGTTCTGATCCTGCTCATCGAACTGGTCTTCCTCTTCCGCGGCCAGCCTTCTTAAGAGTTGTTCGAGTTGTTCCACGTGGAACACGGCAGCTCCAGGCGCACTCTCGGTCGCGGCTGGCAGCCAGCAGCAGGCAGATCGGTCCGGAGGGTTGTCGACAATGCGTAACAGTCACTGTTACTAAATCCAGGACTCCCGCGGATGCACGACTCGTTGGGTTTGGGAGCACGCGCCGCGGTTTGTCTGACCAGAAGCGGCTCGGAGCCGCGAAAATCCGGGGTCCGGCCTGGCCGCGCCCTTTGCGCACTAAAGTCCGCCAATCATGCGCCGATTGAGACGCTGAGGGCTCATATGGCAGCGTCCACCGTTAAAGTTCACACCACCAATGTCGAAACTGTGGTTCCCGAAGGCGTCTATATCTATTCCCAGACCGATCTCAAGGGACGCATCGTCGAGGCCAACGCCGCCTTTGCCGAGATCAGCGGATACAGGATCGACGAGATGGTCGGCCAGCCGCATAACCTGGTCCGCCACCCGGACATGCCCCGCGAAGCCTTCGCCGACCTGTGGAAGTCGCTCCACGCAAGCCGTCCCTGGCAGGCCGTCGTGAAGAATCGCCGCAAAGACGGAGGCTTCTACTGGGTGATCGCCAACGCTTCGCCTGTGCGGGAGTACGGCAAAGTCGTGGGATACCAGTCCATCCGCTTCAAACCGACGCGGGACCAAATCGCGGCCGCCACTGAGGCATATCGCCGGATTCGCGAAGGAGACCGCTCGCTGAAGATTGTCGATGGCCGCGCGGTCAGCGTGCGCTCGGCATGGCTCAACCGTATGTTGGGCTGTTCGTCACAACTCGCGGCCAGCATGGTCCTGGCGGTGACCGCGTCGGCCCTCGGATTCGCCGGCCTGCTCGTCGTTGGCCCGCATCCGGCACTCACAGGTGCAGCGGAGATAATGTTTGGGCTCAGTGCCCTGGCGGCTCTCATCGGCATGGCGTGGATCCTGCCCAGGCAGCGCCGCGACCTTGAGGCCGCGGAAGGCTATCTGGACGGACTCCTGAGCTCCGGCGATCTGACGCTCCGCTGTACCGTGACCCGCGAAGACGGTCTGGGCGCGATTGGCCACAAGCTGAATCTGCTCACCAGCTGGGTCCAGGCCAGCATCCTTTCTGTCAGCGATGCCGTCGGCCATGTGGAGAACGGCACCCAGGAAATCTTCCACGGAGTGATGGAGATCGACAAGGCGGCCAACGCGCAGAGTGCGGCCTCGTCGTCGGTGGCCGCCGCCGCAGCCGAGCTGGGGCTGACTATCCGCGAGGTCTCCGACAACCTCCACAACACGGAGAGCACCGTGAGCCGCACCGGCGAGAAAGCCACAGAAGGCGCAGACGTAACCGAACGAGCCGCAGAGCAGATTCACGCTCTGGCTGCCGCGATCAAAGGTGCCTCGGCTGAAGTGGAGGCGCTGGGGACGACCTCGGCGGAAGTGGGCCAGATCGCCGGCGTCATCCGCGAAATCGCCGACCAGACGAACCTCCTCGCGCTCAATGCCTCGATCGAGGCGGCCCGCGCCGGCGAGGCCGGGCGCGGGTTTGCCGTGGTCGCCAACGAGGTACGCAACCTGGCCGACCGCACCATGAAGGCGACCGCTAACATCGATGCCCTCATCGTCAAGATCAAAGGCGACAGCGAGCGGGCGATCAACGGCATGCGAATCGGACAGGCGCAGGTCAGCGAAAGCGTGACGAAGGTCCAGGCGGCGAAGGAAACGCTGAACGGGATCAACGCCCTCATGAGCGAAGCCGTGCGGCAGGTGACGGAGATCGCCAACTCCTCCACACAGCAAACCGAGGCCATGAACGAGATCAGCCGGAACATCACCGAAGTCGCGTCGATGACCGAACAAAACGAGGCGGTCGTGCGCCGCACCAGCGAGCTGATGAAAGTCCTCGACCCGATGGTGGGTCGCGTCCGGAAGGCGGTCCTGCAGTACCACGTCTGAGGCCCGCCAGCGCAGGCCATGCTATTTGTAACCGTCAAGGTTACGTATGCAGATTATTCGTAACAACGGCAGTTACATATAAAAAGCGCCCCGGCAGCTACTCCATGCAGCGCGCCACGATCAGCGTAATGTCGTCTTCCTGCTCGCCGGCACTGTATTTCTGTAACTCCTCCAGAACGCCATCGACTGCCGCCTTCGCGCCGAGTTTCCTGCGCCTCTTCAGCGCCCGCACCAGCCCGCGCTGGCCCAGTTCATGGCCTGCCCCATTGCGCGCTTCCGTCACGCCGTCCGTGTAGAGGGCCAGCGTGTCGCCGGCGGCGAGCCGGCACTCTCCCATATGCCCGTCCCATTCGCGGAACATCCCCAGCACCGTTCCCGTCGGGCACAGATGCTCCACGTCCCCGCTGGCGCGCAGCAGCAGCCCGGGCAGGTGGCCGCAGTTCGCGTAGCGCATCACCCGTGTCTCGTCGTCGTACTCGGCGAAGAACACCGTCGAGTAGGCGCTGTCGACCGTGTTGTCGAAAAAAGTCTGATTGACGGTTCTCAGGAACGTTGCGGGGCACTCGCCCGCCAGCGCGAGCTGGCTGCGCAAATTGGCCTGCAGGTTCGCCATCAGCAGCGCGGCGGCAATCCCTTTGCCGGAAATATCCGCAACCAGCAGCCCGACACGGTGCGGCCCGAAGGAAAGAAAATCGTAGTAGTCGCCGCCCACGTGGCGCGCCTGAACGCAGATGCCGGCGTAATCGAGGGTCCGCAGCGCCGGCGCGGTCTGCGGAAAGAGCCGCGCCTGCACCTGTTTGGCGATCTCCAGTTCCTGCGCGCTCCGGCGTTCGGCCTCGGTGCGCTCGCTGGCCGCGCGCCGCTGCGTTTCGATCTCCCGGCTGATCTCGTCCGAAGCCAGCAGCTCGAAGATGTTGGCGTCGATATCGGTGAAGGTCGCGAACGTGCCGCCCCACAGCTGCGGCTGCGGCGGCCGCAGGAAGCGCACCCCGCGGCTGGTCCACCGCTCGTATGTCGCGTTAATGTCCTCCGCAATGAAGCTGACGTTGGTCGAGCGGCCGATCAGCCGGTAGTTTTCCGTGCCGCGGCGCGGCGCAACCAGCGCGAGGATGGCGCTGCCGTCCGGCGGAGCCACCGCGGCCCAGCGTCCGAACTCGAACCGCGCGTCCGCCAGAATCGTGAACCCGAGAACATCGGCATAGAAAGCCAGGCTGCGGTCGATATCCCGAACGTACACGTTCGATTTGAAGATGCGCAGGAACGGCGTTTCCAGGTCCGGCGCCAGCCGAGGCTGGCTGCGCAGTATGCGCTCCACGGCTCGGGATTTCGGCGCGTTCGCCATGCAAACCTCTCCGCCCACCATCTTCCCACAGCCAGCCGGGGTGGTCTGCCGAGTCGGGGGGGGTAACCTTTCTGCCGGGAACTATCCGCGGCCGCTTCGCGTAATGAAAATTGGCGCGGTTCCACGCCCTCCCCGCCGCGCTGCCGTTCCGAAGGAGAAAAGTTATGCGGAAGCTCCCCAGCCTCATCCTTGCAGCTCTTGCCATTCTCTTCGCCATTCCTGCTTCCCAGGCCCAGGTCGCGCCAACCGGGAACACGCTCGTCCTGGTCTATAAGGATGGCCATCGCCAGCGCGTGAACCTCAACGACATCGAGCGGCTGGAGTTCCCGGGGCCCGTGCCGGCAGGCATCATCAGCACGCCCGGCCCCTCGCGCGCGCGCTTCCTCGGCAAGTGGGAAGTCGGCGACGGTAACGGCGACAACTTCTACATCACCCTGCGGGACGACGGAACCGCGCAGCGCACGATGAACGGCGTGGAGCACGAGCACGGCCACTGGGAATACAAGAATGGCGAGGCCCAGGTCACCTGGGACGACGGCTGGCAGGACTGCATCCGCAAGGTCGGCTCGCAGTTCAAGAAGTCCGCCTACCATGAAGGCAAGAGCTTCAATGACGAGCCCGATAACGTCACCAACGCCCGCAACGTGACGCAGAATCCAACCGGAGTGGACTGAAGGACCACGGACCGTCCGCCACCGTCCGCCCCGCATACTTGCCGGCCTTTAAAGGCAAGCACTCGCCGGACCGCTCCGGCTCGGCGTGCTGCGGGCGGCTCTTATGGTTATGGGCAATAGGGATCTGTGCTGGGACGATATTCGTCCTCGTCCTGAGTCTCCCCCCCAGACGATCCGTGCCACTGCACGATTAAGAAATTCTCATCGGATTCCAGGGATCCCCCGATCTCCCCGGATGCTTTCAGCAGCTTTTTGCGAACCTCGGCAGCCCGCCGCGTCTCCGCAGCCTTCTCAATTGCAGCAGCTGAAAGGCTTGCAGCGTTCAGGTTCATCTGAGCTCCGTGGATATGCATGATCGCCCCCTGCTAATGGTGTAGCAATTCACCTACCTGATACAGCAACTCGCACGTCTGACGTGGCAAATTCACCTACCTGAGCAGCAATTCGACCGCCTGACCTGAGTCGCAATCCGCATGCCAAACGCGCGAAAAACCCGGCAACCCCTGCGACCCCTGCAACCCCGGCAACCCTCTTCCTCCCCCGGGGCCAGGTTCACCCCACAGCAAGAAGCTAGAGCCATTCTGGCGCAACAAACAATACACCCTCTGCACATCTCCACACTCAGGTACCCGTGGCCGTTCCAAAACGAAACCCGGACCAGCCCCATGACCCCCTACTCCTTCAACCGAAGCGCCTGGATCAGGGCCGTCAGCGCCGCGGGTTGATTCCGCCGGCTCGGATAGTAAAGAAAAAACCCGGGAAACGTCGGGCACCACTCCTCCAGCACCTGAATCAATCGCCCCTTCGCGATCAGCGGCGCTAGCGACGCTTCCATCGCCGTGCCGATGCCCATTCCCCGCAGCACCGCCTGAATCACCAGATCCGGATCGTCAAACGACACCGGACCCTGCGGGCTCACCGTCAGCGCCCTGCGCCCCTTCTCGAACTCCCACCTGTACAAGCCGCTGCTGAAACGAAATCCGATGCACGCATGATCTTTCAGATCCCGCGGCGTTCGCGGAATCTTGTGCGAGCGGAAGTATTCCGGCGAACCCACCACGGCCAGGCGCACGTCCCCGCTCACCCGCACCGCGATCATGTCGCGCTGGATGAACTCGCCAATCTGCACGCCCGCGTCGTACTGCCCCGCCACCAGATCGGCTGGGTCGTTCGACGACGTCACCTCCAGCACGATCTCCGGATAAGCCCGCGCAAACTGCGCCAGCTTCGGCAGCAGAACCAGCTGCGCCGCCGTGCGCGACAGGATCAGCCGGATCCGCCCCGCCGGACGCTCCCGTCGCTGCTGCGCCTCGGCCAGCGATCGCTCGATGCGTTCCAGCGCCGGCGCCAGATCCTCCAGCAGCGCAGCGCCGGCAGCCGTGGGTGCAACACTGCGGGTCGTGCGCGCCAGCAACTGCAGCCCCAGCCGCCTCTCCAGGCCTCGCACCGTGTGGCTCAGCGCCGACTGCGAAACGCCAAGCCGGCCGGCCGCCCGCGTAAAGCTTCTCTCGCCCGCGACTGCCGCAAACGCAGCCAGCTCTCCCAGATCGTTTCGCATGATTCATGAATTCTATTCATGACTGCAAGCGATGCCAACCCACTAGTCTCATAAGCGCTTTTGAGTCGACAATAGCTTTACAGCCGTCCCCGCGCAACGCCGCAGGACGCGCCCCCCCCGAAAGGAATTCGATCCAATGAAAAAGCGCACAATGGGCAAGAGCGGCCTTGAGGTTTCAGAACTCGGCTTCGGCTGCATGGGTCTCAGCTTCAGCTACGGCCCTCCAACCGAGAAGCACGAAGCCATCCGCGTCATTCGCGCCGCCGTCGAGCAGGGCGTCACCTTCTTCGACACCGCCGAGGTCTACGGGCCGCTGGTGAACGAGGATCTCGTCGGCGAAGCCCTCGCCCCCTTTCGCGGCAAGGTCGTCATCGCAACCAAGTTTGGCTTTTAAGGCCAATCCCGATGATGGCGGCAAGTGGAACAAACTCGACAGCCGCCCCGAGCACATCCGCGAGGTGGCGGAAGCCTCGCTCCGCCGTCTCCGCGTCGATGCCATCGACCTCTTCTACCAGCACCGCGTCGACCTCGACGTCCCCATTGAAGACACCGCAGGAGCCGTCAAGCAGCTCATCCAGGAAGGCAAGGTCAGGCACTTCGGCATGTCCGAAGCCGGCGCCAAAACCATCCGCCGCGCCCATGCCGTCCAGCCGGTGGCGGCCTTGCAGAGTGAGTACTCGCTATGGTGGCGCGAACCCGAGAAGGAAATTCTGCCCACCCTCGAAGAACTCGGCATCGGCTTCGTTCCCTTCAGTCCGCTGGGCAAAGGCTTCCTCACCGGCGCCATCAACGAAACCACCACCTTCGCGAGCACCGATTTCCGCAACACGGTGCCCCGATTCAACCCCGAAGCCCGCAAGGCCAACCAGCAAGTCGTGGATGCCCTCGGCACCATCGCCGATCAGAAGAAGGCCACCCGCGCCCAGATTGCCTTGGCCTGGTTGCTGGCGCAGAAGCCCTGGATTGTGCCCATTCCCGGCACCACCAAACTCAGCCGTCTCGAAGAGAACAACGGCGCGGTGAACGTCGAACTAACCGCGGAAGACCTCGCCCAGATCGAGCGCGCCTTCTCCGGCATCGAGGTCGAGGGGGCGCGCTACCCGGAAGCCCTGCAGAAGCTGGTGGGCCGCTAAACGGCCCTTGGTAATGCCCTCGTTTTCTTGATTGCATTTGGCCTCTAAATAGGGTTTAATTAAAGGCCACAATGATATGCGTGTCAAGAACAGAGTCCGGACGGCGCGGGCGCAGCTGTCGCTACCCGATTCGGCGAATGCCATTTTGGAACAGGTCGCTGACCTCGGCATCTTGGGGAAGACCAAAACCGAAGTGGCGACACGAATCGTAACTGACTGGATTTGGAACAATGAAGACAGGCTATTGCGCCAAGGAATAACTTTAAGACTCGCGCGGAGCGGATCTGAAAGGAAAGACACTTAGGTACCCGCAAGCCATTCTTCAATCACCGATTTTTCCACTCCGGTGGAAAAGAATTGAGTAGAACCCAGACAGCAGAGGATGGTAGACATGAGTTCCAAGCCGATTGAATTGAATGGAGACGGCAGTATGCAAGCAGAATCAAGAGAAATCCGCTCCCGCGGTCAGATTGAAGCAGTAGAAAGGGCGAGCCAGCGTGTGGGCTCATGGCCCCAGTGGAAGCGCTCGGCGATCAGCTATCGCACTGCGTCGGCCAACGTCAACTCAACGAAAAGCGGAAACGACTCCTCGCACTCCTCTAAAGCGGCTGACACAAAGTAGAACGCTTTAATTCCTCGGAGTGTCCGGCTCTGATGCCTTCGTCGTCCTTGGGACGCCTCTCAGTCCCCTGAGCACGTCCTCGTAGTCGTTCAGTAGCTTATCCTCCTGTTCAAGGAAACTCAGCGGAATGAGGGAAACCCTGGGAGGGCGCTCCTTCTTTGGTGGGTCCAGCGGGCGATGATCTTCACCCTTCCGCTGAACAGGCCCTCCGCTGCTGAGGTCGAGCGAAAAGAAATCGAGATATCTCCTGGGCCCAATTCCAACAAACGGTAAGAACGGTATCTTTCCTGATTTCGCTGCGTGTTTCTCGTCAAAACAGATTGCGTCCGAGTGCAAATCACGAGCTTTGCTTTTCGGATAAGGCTCCACATAGTAAACGCGCCTAATGCCGGATGCGATGATATGCCTCGTGCAGTTATGACACGGGAACGTCGTCACATAGAGATAGCATCCGCTAACGCGGATCCCGAGCCGAGCGCAGGTGAGAATCGCGTCCATCTCGCCATGGACTGCTCGGCCATACTCGGTTATTGACCGCAGGTCGCTTGATTCAATCGCCGAATACGCAAGTTCAGGGTCTATCAGCGATGGCGGCTCTGGACGACCTAGCTCAGTCCGCGCATTCCCTGCTGTCATCTCAAGTCCAGGGTCTGCACCCTTTGCACGTAAATACCGGTTGACGAGCTCCATGATCGCGGCAGACGAGATGACGTCATTGGTTAAATTCCCACAAATGCTCTTGATTATGAAGCTGCGATGCTCCGCGTTTGAGTCGATCTCCCTCTTATGATCGCGACAATCGTCCGAGTCGCCTTCCCAATAGACGCCTCCTTTGAGGGATGGAACCTCGTTCATGCCTACCGCCAGAACGTCACCTTCCGGGGTTGTGATTGCAGCACCAACCTGTCTCCCCAATTGCGCTGATCGGGCAGCAGATGCATATGCCAAGAACATCGCATGCTCTTCGCGGGAAGGCGTCTTGAACGGATGTCCAAACACAAGCTCGAGGAAGCGGTCAACTTGCAATTTGTACTGTGCTTCCGACGCCTGAATGAACACGTCGGCCAAGTAAAACGTATCCCTGGTTCGCTGGCCGTTCGGCAATTGCTCGTTCTGATCCCGTTCCATGAGCTTCTCTGCCTGTTGGCGTGTCATTCCGAGCTCGCGGGTCAAATACTCGATTTGAGAATCTTCGTCGTTTGCGATTCCCACGAGATAAAAGCCGGATCGATATACCTCCCGAAACAATGCCACTTCTTCCGGCCGCTTCAATGAACGAACCAGATGCGCTGTGTGAGGATTCGCTACAGGTCGTTGTTGCTCATCCAATTCACGGCGCGAAGCGATGTCCGTTATAGCCATCACGGCCAAGATCCCATTGTCCTGAGAAATTCTCCTCGCTTCGTTGCCTGCCTTTATTAGGGCATCCGCCCTATCGTATCGAGTGGTATCTCCAACAGAAATTCCGAGGTTCAGCGAAGAAAGATGGTTACTAATCCGAAAATTATGAGACTCATAGCCATATTGAGCCAAATGATTTTCGAAGAGGCTAATCACCGGGTCGGGATTCGTACCGACGGGATAGACAAAAGCAAAGACGAGTTCCGAGAAGACAGGTTCCGCAGCCGTTGCGCTCATTAATGCATACTCAATGTATACCCGCGAAGTTTATCGACCTTGCTCAGCATGTCAAGGCTAGGCTTCCGTTGGCATAGAAGATAGTATCCCAATAACATCTAACACATCCGTCCGGCGTAGCCGGCAGGAAGACCTGCCGCGATCGGGCGACGCTTTGGCTACCAGTGTTCACTTCAACGCACTCCTCCGTCGTGATATATGCGATCTGGTGGTACAGTAACGCCTCAACCTGCACTGGGCTGGAAGAAAAACTGTCAAGAGGCCAGCCTCCAAACCAACGTAATGACCCTTGATTTCACGAGACTTCCACGCCAAATACCCCCAACAATTTGGCAGGTTTTACGGCTGGACTTGGTATTCTGACAATAGAGGGAAAGAAAGAAAAAGGCTCGCCAGCGAGCCTTTTTCTTTGTCCCGCACAGAGAGAAAGGAGAAAACCGTGGCCTCAGGACCTGACCGTCGAAACGCCGTTCCGCTACCCGGCTTCCGGCCACAGGCTATCGGGGGATGTTGTCATGTTGTCAAACTTGTAAACCCATCCACGTATTTGAAAACAGGGCGCTTACAACTTGTACCCCTTCAAAACGACAACTTTAGCGACAAAACGGAAAAGTCACCCTAAAAAAGGCAGCCGCCCGGCAAGCGGTGCTCGGTGCCCAGAGCCCGGTCGTCTCGGAACCCCGTTAACCATTTCGGAGGATTATAGACTTGACGCGAGTCCTCTCGAGTGAGAGGATTAGGGCATGGGCGATATTGGGCGGTTTGTTATCGCGGCTGGATATCTGGGGGGTGGCAGCGTGATACTTGCCGTCATCCTTTTTGTTGTTTCTGTCATCGAGCACCGCCGCGGACAGAATGTTGAAGCTAAGTGGGTTTTTGTCTTAGGTGGTTTGGCGTTTTGTGTTGGCTCATATATGGCCTGGCACGATGCTGACGCTGCCCTTCAGGAAGAAACCCAACAAGTCAGTAGTTTGAATTTAAGATTGGACAACCTCACAAAGCCGAACTTTAACCTATCTTTTGGACAATTCGTTGATATTGGAACATATAAATCACAAACATCGATAATTTTCGTTCTCTCGGTTTCAAATCAAGGGCCCCGAGCGCAGCGAGTATCAAGGATATCAGCGTGACGACTCCAGACGGAAAGAAACTTCAGGTCTACCTTATGCCGAAGGTTGGGAAGGTTTCTTTGAGCAAATACTCTCTACAGTTCCTTAGCGAGGATGAATTCACTACCAGAATTCAGGCCCCAATTCCGACGCTTGGAAATGCTTCTGGGTGGGTTGGGGTAATAGTGTTGGCGCCAAAAGAAGAGATAGGGGCCCCAGGTACGGTATTAGGAATAACAATCACTGACATGAACGGCAAGGAGTACGCCATCTCTCATAAACTAACTGGCCCTAAGCTATCCAATGGAGTAGACAATCTGATTCGTCGTAAATGATCGGGCTGACTAGGCGGCTGTGAGCTTCTTGTATTCCAGCACGGGCGCTTCAATGAGCTTCATCAGGGTATCGCGAAACAAGTAAGGGTTGGAACGATTGTTGAAACGGAAAGTCATTTCATCGAGATAGGCGGAAAGATGTTTTGCAGAGACTTTATGCCACGAGCCAATGATGCCGCGCTTAAGCAGAGAGAAGGCGGACTCGATGCCGTTTGTAGTTACGTCCCCATCGACGTAGACGCCATCGGTATGGTTCACGGTCCTGTGTATTTCGCGGCGGTCAAATCCGGCCTGAGTCAGTGCGCCCTTATATGCGGGCCATTCGTCCGTCATGATTACTTCAACATCGGCGCTCACGTTTTCCTTGATGTACTTCGCCAGTGTTCCGCTCTTTACGTCTTCTGCTTGAAAAAACCTCAATTCTCCGCCACGCTGCTTAATGCCGATAACGATGCTTTTGTTGTTATTGAGGCGCTTCCAGCTTCTGCCCTTCGCCTTGCCGCCAACCAGCGTTTCATCCATTTCAACGATTCCGTCCAAAGGCTCAGGGTTGACTTCCTTCATCGCGGCCCGGATGCGATGGCAGAGGTACCACGCCGTCTTGTAGGAGATGCCCAGAGTCCGCTTGAGTTGATTTGCGCTCATACCCTTGCGGGACTCACAAAGAAGATAAGTACAAAGGAACCACTTCATCAGAGGCAAGTGAGAATCGTTGAAGATCGTGCCCGCCTTGACGCTAAAATTGTAGTGGCATTTGAGGCAGTAAAATTGCTCACGATTCGCAATCTTCGAAGTCTCTGCATGGTCGCAGCGCGGGCATTTGATGCCATCGCGCCAGCGCAGGGCCTCAAGGTAATCGCGACATTTGGACTCATCGCCGAACCGCTCAATCAGAGTGCACAGATTTACGGGGGTTGCCATGTCTAAACCTCTCAAAAAAGCTAAACATCCGAAGGATATGACCACTGAGGAAGCGTTGCACCACGTCTTTCATCCCAAGGTAGTCGAGCATGTCAAGGGGCTTGTTGCTGAAACCTTCAAAACCACTGATTCCAAGCCTTCAAAACGTCCACTAAAGAGAGGATAGCCCAGATGGTGTCTCGTGTCAAGTATATAATCTTCCCATTTCGTTAATCTAAGGGGGATCGACCCCTCCGGATGTCGTTGATTCCGAACAAGAGGGAGGGGGTCGAACCCCGGGTAGCCCAAAATCGAGAGCAGCGCGATGCGAACGGTGCCCGGTGCCCTGAACCCGGTGCCCGGTCTCAGGCTGCCTTCGGCACACCCATGAAGTCCAGCGCCCGGACCAGGTAAGCCTTCATCTCATGCCGCGGCACGATCGCGTCCAGGAACCCGTGCGACAGCAGGAACTCCGACCGCTGGAAGCCCTCCGGCAGCTTCTGCCGGATGGTCTGCTCGATCACCCGCGGTCCCGCGAAGCCGATCAGCGCCCCCGGCTCGCCGATGTTCAGGTCGCCCAGCATCGCAAAGCTCGCCGTCACCCCGCCCGTCGTCGGATCGGTCAGCACCGAGATGAACGGGATCGCCGCCTCGTCCAGCCGCGTCAGCGCCGTTGACACCTTGGCCAGCTGCATCAGGCTCACGATGCCTTCCATCATCCGCGCCCCGCCCGAAGCCGCCACCGTGATCAGCGGCTGCCGGTCCTCGTACGCCTTGTCGATGGCCCGCGCAATGGTCTCGCCCACCACCGCGCCCATGCTGCCGCCGATGAAGTTGTACTCGATCACGCTCAGCACCACGTTGTGCGGCCCCAGCTGCCCCTGCACGTTCACGATGGCGTCGAACAGCCCCGTGTCCTTCCGCGCCTTCTTCAGGCGCTCCTTGTAGGGCTTCAGGTCCACGAAGTTCAGCGGATCGGTCGACTTCAGGTCCCCGTTGAGCCACTGATAGCCCGGATCCAGCAGGCTGTTGATCCGCGCCTGTGCGCTGATCCGCCCGTGCCGTCCGCACTTCGGGCACACCTGCAGATTGGCCTCGAGGTCCGCCTTCCAGATCGGCTGGCTGCAGCCCTCGCACTTGATCCACAGCCCCTCGGTGCGCACCCGGTTCTCGCCCGACTCGATCGTGTTGTCTTCCCGCCTGAACCAGGACATCCGCAACTCCAGAAGGCTACCGGCAACGGACAGTCTGCCCAACACAGATTATCAGGACGGACCCCTGGTTCCCCCGCCGACCGCCGACTGCCGGCCGCTGACCGCTCGCATTTGTCCGGAACCGGACGCCGTCCGCCTGCGTAGTATCTACTGTTGCCTGGCGGGAGGTACACACCATGTTCTGCAGCGCATGTGGCCAGCCGATCGATGCCTGGTCCCCCTACTGTCCGCGATGCGGGCGCCAGGTCATCCCTATCGCCACCGCGACCCCTCCGCCCTGGGCCTGGACCCGCGTCCATCGCCACGTCCATACCCTCGGCATCCTCTGGATCGCCTACGCCTGCCTCACGCTGATGAGCTGGCTCTTCGCCGTTGGCGTGCTGGAAGGCTTCTTTCACAGCCGGGGCATTCCCTTCGGCCACGGCTTCGACGGCTTCTACAGCTTCCCGTTCGCCCACTTTCCGTTCCTGATCCCGATCATCACCATCGTCCTCGCCGGCCGTGCCGTGTTGTGTTTTGTGACTGGCATCGCTCTGCTGCGACGGGCCTCGTGGGCCAGAGTGCTGGCCATCGTGTGCGCTTTCCTGACGCTGATTCGGCCCTTCCTCGGCACCGCGCTCGCCGTCTACACGCTCTGGGTCCTGTTGCCCAGCGCCTCCGGCCAGGAGTACGACCAGATCGCGGAGCCCAGCCTACAATAACGGCATGGAATTCCCCATCAGCCGGATGCGGCGCCTGCGCCGTACCGAGCCTCTGCGCGCTCTGGTCCGCGAGACGCATCTCGAGCCCAACGCGCTGATTCTGCCGCTCTTTATCTGCCCCGGCGAGGGCATCCGGAAGCCCGTCGACTCGATGCCCGGCGTTTTCAACTTGTCAGTCGATGAAGCTGTGAAGGAAGCCGAGTCCGCCGCCGCGCTCGGTGTCGGCGGCCTGTTGCTCTTCGGCCTGCCGGAGACGAAGGACGAACAGGGAACTGGGGCCTGGGACGACAACGGCATCGTCCACCAGGGCCTCCGTGCGCTGAAGCAATCGAGTGCGGCAAAGAAGCTGGTCCTGATCGCCGACGTCTGCCTCTGCGAGTACATGTCGCACGGCCACTGCGGCATCGTGAAGAAGTCCGGCGACGACTACGAGATCGAGAACGACTCCTCGCTGGAGTTGCTCACGAAGACCGCAGTCTCGCTCGCTCGTGCTGGCGCCGACATTGTCGCGCCCAGTGACATGATGGACGGCCGCGTCGCTGCCATCCGCGACGGACTCGACGAAGAGGCGCTCGACCAGATCCCAATCCTCTCCTACGCCTCGAAGTTTGCCTCAGCCTTTTACGGCCCCTTCCGTGAGGCCGCCGACTCGGCCCCGCAGTTCGGCGACCGGCGGAGCTATCAAATGGACGGGGCAAATATACGAGAGGCGATGCGCGAAATCGACCTGGACCTGGGCGAAGGCGCCGACATGATCCTGATGAAGCCTGCCATGCCCTACCTCGACGTCATCCGCGCCGCCCGCGAGCGCTTCGACGTGCCCATCGGCACCTACCAGGTCTCGGGCGAGTACTCGATGCTGCAGGCAGCTTTTGCAAAGGGCTGGCTCGATCCGCAGCGCGCCATGCTGGAGTCACTGCTCTCGATCCGCCGCGCCGGTGCGGGATTCATCGTGACATACTTCGCCGAGGAAGCGGCGAAAGCGCTGGGTTAGGCGCAAACGTGGACCCACTGGAACAACTTGAATCTTGTCAGACGCTTTTTCTGATCGGCCTTTGCGAGCCGAGTGAGAACCGACTCCAGGTGTTGGTTCAGGAGGCGCGCACACAATTCGAAAATCCGAAGGAAGTCGTGATCGCCGGGGTGAATCTTGGGATTGCCCATCCAATCGCTCCGGATGAAACGGCACGCTACTTCCAACTCGACTGGTCTGCTTACATCGCGTATCAGGTTCTGGACGAGACATATAGCAGGTGGTCGGATGGGAAAGTCTTTACCGGGAAGAACTTAAGATCCTTTGCTGAATCGGCATTCCTGAAGTACCTGAGACAGACCACGCATGCGTCGTCCGATTATCCGAAACCGTTCCAGCATTACGAGTTAATCTCGCAGATGCACGTTCTGGATGTCGCCTCGCAGGCACCACCGGAAATCACTGTCCTTCGCAGAGAACAAGTCGAATCAGGAGGAACACCTGTCTGCCGCGTCGCTTTCCCACGGTGATTCGCTATGCCCGATCTAACTCGGCAAACAGCTCGCTGAGCACCACACGGATCGGCGTCCCGGGAATTTCGAGCACGCCGCCTTCCGGCTCCTGAAATCCGCGTCGCGAGCAGACGTATCCTTTGCGTAACTCGGGATCAACGATCCAGACGTGCTCGGTACCGAGGCTCAGATAGTCATCAACCCTCTCACGAACTTTGCTGAGCCGGTCTTCAGGAGAAAGGATCTCTACAAACAGCAGAGCCGCTTTCCGAAGAATCCGCTCCCACGAGACTCCCGTCGGAACCACCGTTATGTCGGGCACTCGATAGCGCGTTGGTTTCACCTGGACGCGGAGTTCCGGAAAAACCTCCACGCTCCACGTATCCCGATTCAGCCTGAAAAGGAACACCAGAGCCTGCTGCAGAATGGAATGCTCCTTTTCACCCAAATTTCTCTCCTCGATCTCCCCGTCGACGTAGTCGCAGTCCGGGCGATAGCTGGTGGCCAGGTATTCTTCCACCGAAATCCGAACAGATTGAGGAATGGCGCTCATGCATCCAGTATCGCCCCGGGCAGGTCCGACGCGCTCGGAAAAAACCCCCTTCCCGGAATCCTGCAGTGACACTCCGGCATATTGCATCCCGGAGCCCCTGCGTACAATTGAATTTTTGGGGCCTGGGCATGAATGACGGCCTCGACACCCCCGAACGGAGTCTTCCTTGGCAGATACGATTTACGACGTAGCCATCCTCGGCGGCGGGCCCGCCGGATACACAGCCGCGATCCGCGCCGGACAATACGGCCTGAAGGTCGCGCTGATCGAGAAGTCCGAGAAGCTGGGCGGCACCTGCCTGCACGTGGGCTGCATCCCCACCAAGTCGCTGCTCTTTAACGCCGAGGTTTACGACCACGTGAAGCATGCGAAGGAGTACGGCATCGAAGGCCTGGGCGAGGGTCAGATCAACTGGCAGACCGTCCTCGACCGCAAGAACCAGATCGTCACGAAGCACGTCAAAGGCCTGGACTTCCTGATGCGGAAGAACAAGGTCACCATGGTTCCGGGGTTCGGCAAGCTCACGGGCCCGGCAAAGAACGGCGTGCTGACGGTTGCGGTCGAAGGCAAAGGCGCATCGAGCGTCCAGGCCAAGAACGTCATCCTGGCCACCGGCTCCGACGCGAAGATGCTGCCGGGGCTCAAGCCCGACGACACCATCCTGACCAACATCGAGATTCTGTCGCTCAAGCAGATCCCGAAATCGTTGGCCATCATCGGTGCCGGCGCTGTGGGCGTGGAGTTTGGGTCAATCTTCCGCAGCTTCGGCTCCGAGATCAGCATCATCGAGTTCCTGCCGCGCGCTGTTCCCAACGAGGACGAAGAGGTCAGCAAGGAGCTGTCGCGGGTCTTCAAAAAGCGCGGCATCGACATCAACGTCGGCGCCAAGGTGGAGACCGTCGAGAAGACAAAGACCGGCGTGAAAGTGACCTTCACGGCCTCCGATGGCAAGAAGGTCGAGAAGGAAGCCGAAAAAGTTCTGGTCGCCGTGGGCCGCGCGCCGCGCACTGAAGGCATCGGTCTCGAGACGACGAAAATCAAGCCTGAGCGCGGATTCATTAAGGTGAACGAGTGGATGCAGACCGACGAGCCCGGCATCAACGCCATCGGCGACATCGTCGCCGGCCTGCCGCAACTGGCGCATGTAGGCGCCATGGCCGGCATGGTGGTCGCCGCGAAGATCGCCGGCAAGTACGCACGGGCCATCCGGCGCGATCGTATCCCGGCCTGCACTTATACCGAACCGCAGATCGGCAGCGTAGGCCTCACCGAAGCTCAGGCCAAAGAGAAGGGCTACACGGTCAAGATCGGCAAGTTCCCCTTCTCGGCGAATTCGAAGGCCTCGATCGTCGGCTCGCATGAAGGCTTCGTGAAGGTCATCGCCGACTCAAAGTACGAAGAGATCCTCGGCGTCCACATCATCGGTCCCCAGGCGACGGAGTTGATCGCCGAGGCTGTCACGGCCATGGAACTCGAGGCGACGGTCGATGAAATGATGTTCACGATCCATGCCCATCCAACCCTGTCCGAAGCGATGCTCGATGGCTTCGGCAGCGTCGAGGGCATGGCCATCAACGTCTAAGCGGACACAAGAGACAAGCTCCGCGAAAGTGAGAGTAACATGAAAAACGTGACTTATCGCGTCGTATTACAGGCGTCTGAAGAGGGTTTCGCAGTGTCCTGCCCGGGTCTGCCTGGATGCTGGTCGCAGGGAGCTACCGAAGAGGAAGCCCTGCAGAACATACGCGACGCCATTCGGGAATATCTTGAGGTTGTTGCAGAACTGACAAAAGGACAGAATGTTCGCGAGGTGGAAGTCGCAAGCTAATGGGAAAGCTGCCGGGCATTCCGCACCTGCAGGCGGTTAGAGCGCTGGAGAAAGCGGGATTCCGCGTTGTCCGACAGGGCAAACATATTGTGATGACGGATGGACAGCGAATCTTAACCATTCCTCGGCACAATCCAGTGAATGCTTTCACCATGGGCGGCATAGTCCGCGATGCGGGACTAACAGTCGAGCGATTCCGCGAACTCCTCTGACATGATCCTCAACCTCCTCCAGTTCGGCCGCGTTCCTTACGCTGAAGGCCTCACCCTGCAGAAGGTCCTGATCGAGGCGCGTTACGAGAATCGCATCGGCAACACGCTCGTCCTGCTGGAGCATCCGCCGGTGCTCACGCTGGGCCGCAATTCAAGCCGCGCCAATATTCTCGCCAGCGATGAATTTCTCGCGTATCGCGGCGTCGAGATCCATGAGATCAACCGTGGCGGCGACGTCACGTATCACGGCCCCGGTCAGCTGGTCGGCTATCCAATCATCGATCTGCGCAGCTTTACGCCACGACTCGGTGCGGTTGATTTTGTGCGGAAGATCGAAGAGGCGCTCATCCGAGCCTGCGGCGACTTCGGCGTGAAGACCACGCGCATCGCAGGCCGCACCGGTGTCTGGACGATGGCGGGAGGGTCGATCCAGGAAAAGAAGATCGCCGCTATCGGCGTCCACATCTCTCGCGGGATCACCTCGCACGGTTTCGCGTTCAACGTGAGTCCTGATCTCCGCGACTTCCAGCTCATCGTTCCCTGCGGCATCGCGGATCGCGAAGTCACCAGCCTCGAGCGCGCAGCCGATCCGCCGCCGTCGATGGAGGCTGTGCGCAACGCGGTCGCACGGCAGTTCGGCCATGTGTTCGCCTCGCAGGTGCTCTGGATAGACTCCGCACAGGACTTGTTGCCCGAACTGGCAGCAGCCGGCAATCCTGTCGTTGCAAGCGCGGATTTATAATCGACCTTTGCGCCGAAGTTGTTGTTGCAGCCGAGCTGCACCCCTCAAGCCTTGTCCGTAGCGGAGAGAAATACCCATGCCAACTGAAGTCCTGATGCCCCAGATGGGCGAGTCGATTTTCGAGGGCACGATCACGAAGTGGCTCAAGAAGCCGGGCGACACCGTGCTGCGCGACGAGCCGCTCTTCGAAATCTCCACGGACAAAGTCGACGCCGAAATCCCATCGCCCGCCGCCGGCGTGCTGACGGAAATCCGCGCCCAGGAAGGCTCGACCGTGCAGGTGAATGCCGTGGTTGGCATCATCGGCGACGGAGCTTCCGCCGCTGCCACCGCGCCCGCAGCCCCGGTCGCGGCGAAGACAGATGCGCCGAAGACCGCCCCCGCGCCCGCAGCTTCGGCCCCGGTCGCCGAAACGAAACCGGCCGCTGCCGCCGCCGGCCCAGGCCAGGACGTCATCATGCCGCAGATGGGCGAGTCCATCTTCGAAGGCACCATCACCAAATGGCTGAAGAACGTCGGCGACACCGTGCAGCGCGACGAGCCGCTCTTTGAAATCTCGACCGACAAAGTGGACGCCGAGATTCCATCGCCGGCCGCCGGCGTTCTCACTCAGATCAAAGTCCCTGCGGGAGAGACTGCGCAGATCAACACCGTCGTTGCCGTGATTGGTGGCGCGGGCCAGGCTGCCGCTCCGGCCGCAGCTTCTCCTGTTCCCGCGCAGGCTGCTGCAGCGGCTCCTGCCCCGAGTGTCAGTGCTCCTGCGGCGCAGCCTGTCTCGACGGAGGAAGCCGAGCACGTGCGCTCCTCGCCGCTCGTCCGCAAGATCGCTCGCGAGCACAACATCAACCTGAGCGCCGTGCAAGGGACCGGAGCCGGCGGACGCGTCACGAAGGAAGACATCCTGGCGTACATCGAAAAAGGCGGCGCACCTGCGCCCGCTCCGGTTTCGACTGCGGCACCGGCGGCCACAGCCAGGCCCGCCGCGGCTCCCGCCGTCACTCCTGCCCCCGGCGAACTCGTTCCGCTGACCCGCATGCGCTCGATCATCGCGCAACGCATGGTGGAGTCGAAGCGCACCAGCCCGCACGTACACACCGTCTTCAAGATCGACTTCACGCGCATCGTCAAGCTCCGCGAGAAGGAAAAGAGCAAATACGAGCAGCGCAACGGCGTGAAGCTGACCTACATGCCCTTCATCACGCGCGCGGTCATCGCGACGCTGCGCAAAATGCCGATCGTCAATGCGTCGATGGAAGGCGATGCGATCCGCTACCACCAGCACATCAACATCGGCATCGCCGTTGCGCTGGAGTGGGGCCTGATCGTGCCGGTCATCAAGGAAGCCGAGGAGAAGAACTTCCTCGGCATTGCCCGCGCCATCGCTGACCTGGCCGAACGCGCGCGCGGCAAGAAGCTTAAGCCCGAAGAGGTGGGATCAGGCACTTTCACGATCACCAATCCGGGCATCTTCGGCGAGCAGTTCGGCATGCCGATCATCAATCAACCGGAGAGCGCGATCCTCGGGGTCGGCGGGTTATTGAAGGAGCCGGCGGTCGTCACCGGAGCAGACGGCACCGACTCGATCGCCATCCGCCAATTCCTCCACCTCACGCTCGGCTTCGATCACCGCACCATCGACGGCGCCGACGCGGGTAAATTTATGGCTGAGGTGAAGAAGTACCTTGAGAACTGGAACGAGGATATTGGATAGGGTAGTCGTCGATTTTCTGAGGGGACAAGTTGCACATGCCTGATCCTGCGTCGCTTATCTCTATTGACAGATTTGACAACATTGAAACGGCTACCTAAAGCCCTACAGCAACGCCTGTGCCTCGAGCACGCGCTCCACCGCTTCCTGCGGAGTTCGCCCCACGGCCGAAAGATGCCCCATCTTCCGACCTTTGCGCGGCTGATGCTTTTCGTAAAGGTGCATCCGCACGCCGGGAACCGCCAGCGCGCGGTCAAAATGTGGCGAATGGTCGAGCCACAGATCGCCCAGCAGATTCGCAATCGCCGCCGGCTGCACGACGCTCACATCGCCCAGCGGCAGGTCGCAAACCGCGCGCACATCCTGTTCGAACTGGCTCGTCACGCACGCGCGCTCGCTGGCGTGATAGCTGTTGTGCGGACGCGGGGCCAACTCGTTCACCAGCAGCTCGCCCTCTTTCGTCAGGAACATCTCAACCGCAAGCAGACCTTCCAGCGTAAACGAGTCAGCGATCTCGCAAGCGAGCTTCTGCGCGCGCGCCTCGATCTCCGCGGAGATGAGTGAAGGAATCACACTCCACACCAGAATTTGCCGCTCGTGATGGTTGGTCGCCGAGGGGAAACTCTTCGTTTCGCCGCGCGGCGAACGCGCCACCATCACCGAAATCTCGCTATCCAGCTCCTGCGCTTGCTCCACCACGCAGGGCTGTTGTCCCAGCAGTCGCCACGCATCAGCAGCGGTTGTGTCATCGCCGAAGCCGAGCTTCACCTGGCTGCGTCCGTCGTATCCGCCATGCGCGCTCTTGACATAACAGCGGCCGCCCAGAGCCGCCACGGCCTCGACCAAATCCTGTTCCGATCGTGCCGGATGCCACGGCCCCAGTGGAAATCCGCGCTCGCGCAGCCACTGCCTCTGCCGGATGCGGTTCTGGATCACGTGCAGCAACTCCGCCGACGGCCGGACCGGCGCGTACTTCGCCGCTGCCTCCAGAGACTCGATGGCGATCTGTTCGATCTCGAGCGTGACCACATCGGACCCTCGCGCCAGATTGGCCGCCGCGCGTGCGTCGTCCCACCCGCCTTCGAAACACGCATCCACGACAAACCGCGCCGGGCACGAAGGATCGGGGTCCATCACCTGAACCCGATAGCCGAGGGACCGCGCTGCCATCGCCACCATGCGCCCAAGCTGGCCGCCGCCGAGAATGCCGATCGTTGCGCCAGGAAGGATTGCAGTCATTCCGGCAGACCCTGCGCGAGAACTTCTTTCGTGCGGGCCTCACGCCATGCGCGCAGCCGCTCGCGCAGATCGGCGTCGGTCGTGGCAAGAATCTCCACTGCCAGCAGCGCGGCATTGGCAGCGCCCGGACGCCCGATGGCCAGCGTCCCCACGGGCACGCCCTTCGGCATCTGCACAATCGAGAGCAGGGAATCTATCCCCTGCAGCATGGTTGCGGGAATGGGTACCCCCAGCACCGGCACCAGCGTCTTCGACGCCAGCATGCCGGGCAAATGCGCTGCTCCACCCGCTCCGGCGATGATGACCCGCAGTCCGCGCGTCTCCGCCTGCGAAGCATACTCGAACAACAGGTCGGGCGTACGATGTGCCGACACCACGCGCGCTTCATGCGGCACTGCGAACTCACGCAGAATTTCGACAGCCGGCGCGAGCGTCTCATAGTCGCTTTTCGACCCCATCACAACGCCGACCAGTGGTTTCTCCTTCATCGAGGTCGATTCTAGAGCATCCCGCTGCGCATCTCCCAGGCGGCTCACCACCGCCGCAGAAAATCCACAACGAATTGAATGAGCGTGACGAGCCCGCCGATGGCGATTGCAAACCCTCGCGCGCTCTGAAAGCGCTCTTCATGCTGGGTCACGCGCTGCTCGATGGAGCCGATGCGCCCCGAATTGCCGTCGCCGACCAGCGTCACCATCTGGTTCTTGAGAACTGAAAGATCGGCGAGCACCTGTGCCTCAAAATCTGTCATGGTTCCTTTCCTGTGTCCTGATGGGCGCCCGCCCCCTGTTCGGGAGCCGGTCCCCCTCGATGTCCTGTGGTGGATCGGAAGTCTCACGAAGTCATCAGCGGCAGATTGACGAATACGGCGCTGGAGAAACGCGAGTAGTTCGGCGGTGTCGATCCGTCGTACATCCGGATGTAGTAGCGCTCCATCGTGGATTGCCTCGGAATGGTGAAGTTCGGTACCGGCGAGCGCAGGACCAGATCGGGTCCCGGGCCCGGCGTGAACGACCAGTCTCGGCGGCGAACTTCGAAGCCGCCGCCCGCAGGCGCCGTCGCACCCGCGGCAATCTGGATCGTGCTCCCGGTAACAGAGGTGACGGCCAGAGAATTCAGGTTCGCAAGAGGAGGAGCAGTTTCGGGCCCCTGCGGCAGCCACGCATCCGCAGGCACGGCGGACGATGTTTGAATCGCAATCTCGTCTGCCCAGTCATTCGCGAAAGAAATCCCGTACTTCGTCCGGGCCGGCGTGCCACTCAACGTATCGATCTGCACTTCGCGAACAACCAGACTCGTGTTGAGGCCGGCGGACGTCGATGTAACCGCGAGCAGATCTCCAGGCCACACATCGCCCTGCTGATCTGCATTCCACTCCGTGTACTTTCCTTTCCAGGCCGCGGCCCGGCTCGTCGAAACGGCGAGGATCGCGCTGGCGGCGTTTTCGCAGTCGGCGGAACTGCGTGGAGCCGGCCGCGTGACCGTTCCCATCCAGCAGGCGGTTCCCGGCAGGGTGCCTCCATTGCTTTCCGCGGCGATGCTGCTCGCGTTGGCCAGACGCGCCACCGAACGCTGGCTCGTCCGGTAAGAAACCGCGATCAGATCGCCCGCCAGAGGTGTGCTTGCTGGATAGAACTGCAGCCTGCCGCTGCGGCCGATCGTGCAGTCCCCGCCCTGCGCCGTCGTTCCAGCCCTGCGCACCACCGGCGTGCCGTTGGCCGGTGTGCTCGTTATCCAGATCGGTCCCTGTTGTTCCACCGTCACATAGCCCAGGCTGCACTGCAGATATCCGGCCGCCAGTGGGGCGAAGAGGCACCAGGGCGCGGGAGTGGCGGTGAAGTTGCCCGAGTAAAGCACCACCGGCGTGCCTGCGATACCGTTGGTCGTGTCCTGAACTTCAAAGACGATGCTCGCCGTGGCGGCAAGCAATTCCGCACCAAATCGCTCCAGACCGTTGTTCGTATCGACGGCATAGTAGGCCTGCAGAACCCGCTCCACTTCGCTGGAACAGAATCGTAACCGCAACGTATACAAATGCCCGGCGACCGGATTGAAAGTGCTGCTGGCAACGACGCCGTTGACCAGCGGCGAGATCGTTGTAGCTCCGCTGGTCTGGCCAATCAGAAAGCCCGCAATGCACGTGATGACACTGGCCTGACCCGCATTGAAGAAGCCGTTGATGATGCCCGAGGTATTTTGGCCGAACTGCACGCCGCCTGCTTCCACAACCAGTCCGCCCCCAAGCTCCAGATTGGCAATGGCGGAGAGTACCGTGGCGCCGATCATGCTGCCGCCGCCGCCACAGGTCAAACCGGCCGAAGTCAAAGTGAAGGCAGCGCCTGGATCGTCCACATTCCAGATCCGCGAATCGATCGTGGGACCCTGAAAACTGTCCGTCAGCGGTTTCGATTTCGACGGCGGAGGCATCCAGGGCTTTTCGCTCAGATCGAACAGGACCGTTGTACCGTCGCCTTGAAAAAACTCGGTGACATAAACGCAGGGCTCTGCTTCACCGCAAACCGTTACATCGTTGGCCAGGCCCTTAATCATCGACATTTCGAGACCGCTCAGCGAGAGTGTGCCATCGGATTCGCTGAGCGAATGCGTGACGCTGCCCACGGGCAGCAGCGTGAGGATGCCATTCATCAGCCGGTAGGCGCTGCGAACCGATGCCGCCAGTTCGCCGGCATTCTCCGCCCACGTACCGCTCTCGTTGGTCTGAAACTGCGAAACGTTCAGGACCGACTGCGACAGATCGCAGCTGATGTTCTCGAAGTTGAGGGCTGCCAGCATCGCCTGCAGAGCCTGCCCGCTGGAGGTGCCGCAAATCGGACCCAGCTGCGAAAGATTCTGACGGTTCAGCAGAATCTCATCGCCAACCGCAGAGACGGCCGCCTGACAGACAACGCCTTCGCTTCCCCGGCCAACGAGTTCGATCGCCGGCTCGGTTGCGACATAGCCCGTGAACAAAAGGGTCCCCTCATCGTTCGCAACGATCATGCGTCCGTTGCGCGCCGGCGTGGCGACGCCGGCAGCTGGAAACACTGTGACGGCGCAGGTGGACGGTTGGTTGAGCCGGCGTACGATGCGAAACGGCTGCCCAGCGACGATCGATGCGGTGTAGTCGATCGGGCCTTTGCCATCATGATTGTCGATTGTGAGTTTCAAACCTGGCCTCCGTTTCAGATCAGCGTTGCGGGACTGGGAAGAAAGGTGCGGAAGCACAAAACCTGCTCACCGTCATTCGCGTCAGTCACCGGCAGTGCGCGGAAAGTTGCGCTCAGAGCGATGCGTTCCAGCGGAGAAAGCAGAACCGTCGCCGCTTCCGCAGCGCCGCCCATCGATTGCAGGCGCGGATAGTGAAACAGAATGCGCTCGCCCTGCTCACCATCGATGACGAACAACGCCGACCACTCCTGAAAGAAGCTGCCGCCCTCGCGATCGACAAAACCTGAAATCGGCTGAACCCGCATCGTTGCTGTGGGCGCGCCCGCGATCAGTGGTTGTGCCAGCTGAAGTCCGGTCGGTGTGCTGGACGCGATCCTGGCAACATTGAACGAGACCCGGCGAATGTAATCCGGATCGTTGTTCACTGCGGCGGCGCTGCTCACATAGGCGGCGCAGACACCGCTGCCCACGAATCCTGTCTGTCCGGTATAGTCCACGTCGACGGTCAGCAGTGAACCCGCGGCAAACTGTGCCGCATTGGAGGCGGCCATCGCCAGAAATGTCGTCGTCGATCCTGCGGCGAGGCTCACCGGCGCTACACCTTTGCTGCCTGATCCGTTGGCCGTGCCTCCTGCCGCGGACACGATAAGATTCATGTGCTGCGAACCGGCGGCCAGCGCCATGGAGAGTTTGCTCCACGCCTTGAATCGCACAGAGACGGTTGCATCGACAGTTTCACGCACCTGAAACTGTGTGGTGGCGGGACTGCCCGTGACCAGCTCCCCGTACTTGCTCGTGGATCTGCGAGTGAAATCCTCAATCCATCCGAGATCCACCCAGGGGGTGGGCGGCGTGTTCGTCGCGAATCGGCCGTTCAGCGATGGATCGAACAGGGTCGGAAGGCGACGAACGCGGTCGACCGGAGCAAAATAGGCGCGCACCGATCGCCCCATGGGCGGCAGCGCGGGCAGCGGCATGGTAGGTTGCGTGCTCATTGTTCCCCTTGCTCCTGAAAGGCGAAGACGGTGACTTTCGCCGTGCGGCTCAGGCGGTCGCGCAGCGTCACCACAGGTCCGAACTCAGGCTCGGACCAGAACACCATCGTCTCCATGGCCGTGGCCGGGTTCACCGTGTAGTTCATCTTTTGTGCCGAGTATGGATACAAAAGATGCAGCACTTCGTAATCCATCTCTTCAAGCGCCCGCCCGCGATCGAGGCCGGCGTTGGCCTGTGTGCCGACGGTGCTGTACTGGATTTCGCACGTCATCTGCGCCAGGATTGCGGCCAGCTGCAGATCGGCCTGCATGCCCGTCCAGCTCAGTGCAAATGCGTCGAGCTGCGGCTGCGCCGCCGGCGCCTCGGCCTCGCTGACCAGGATGCCGGGCCGCGCGACCGCCCTCAGCGTCATGGTGCGCGCCGGATTCACGCTGGCCAGCCGGCTGCGCAGCGCGATATAAAACGTATCTTTTGCGTTTTGCATAGATCCTCACTCGTTTCCGTTTCCCGTGGTTCCTCACCGGCGCCGGGTCTTTTTTACGGCGTCCGGCTGCATTCACATGGGCCACTCGCCGCTGGCTTCCTGTAACAGAAGCCGATACAAATAGGCCTGACCCTGGTTTTCTGACGCCGATATGGCTTCGATCAGAAACAGCTTTCCTGCAACAGCAACGCCGCTGGCCCGCGCGAACAGCGCCTGAGCGGAACTCAGCTGCAGTTCTGTCACCTGCGTGGTTACGGCAGCGGCAGAGACGAGCAGTTCGTACTTCGGCAACTCGCCATCCTGCATCGAAACACGCGCTTTGCGAAAGACCACGGGCGCCAGCGGAAGCGAGAGAAAGCCCGGCGCGTTCAGCCCAATCTGTCCCGCGTCGGTTGAATCTCCCTGGAGCGGTGGCATCTGCAGGCTTGCGGTGGTGCCGCCGCCGGCGCGTAGCAGGGCCGTCGCGATCCGTTGGGCCAGGCCGCATGGATTTTGTGTGCTCAGATCGGCCATGGCTTATCCCACCTTCACCGAGACCCACGGCCGGAGCAGCGCCTGAACCGTGGCATCCACCAGAGAGCCGGTGAAATACTGCAGCTGCAGCGTGTCCACGCGGGACGACTTCACATTCAGCCCTGGCGTGGCCTGCGCATTCTTCACGATCTGTGCGCACGCGCATTTCACCGCGCTCGGCAGCGTTACCAGTCCCGCGGTGTACGTCACCTGCACCTCGTTGTAGGGCAGCCCAAGAATGTTGAGCGGGAAGATCAGCTCGCCGGTGTCAGCGACGAAATCGACCGTGGCTGGATCGACGGTCGTCCACGCGCCTGGCAATGAAAACGCCCACAGGACCTCTTCCTGAAGCGGATAAACAATCTGCCCGCGCCGCGGCTTCGCGTAACGCGCCTGAATCGAAACAAAGGGCAGCGTTGCGGGCGCAATCGGCGCCAGCGGCAACCAGGTCAGGCGCGCGGTCTGCGAGCCGTCCACGATGCGCAGCCGCTCGGTGTACTGCGTTGGGTTCAGAGTGGCACGCCGGCAATGCGCGTCGATCAGCGACGAGGCCGCAGTGATCCAGTCGTCGGTGACGTCGGACGCCAGCCCGTACGTCTGGTATTCGGTTGGCTGCAGGTAGCACGCCATGGATTCTCCTTACAAAAGCGGGTTCAGAGCACAGGTTCAGGACACAGAGGAATGGCCGGCGGCCGGTCCTCTGCGAGCGCGGGTTTTCGCTCGCAAAGAGACCAGGAGCCGGCCCTTCTCGTCGGAGCTCCGCCTGATTGCGCGGAGCCGGCATATCGCGATTACCGGTCGACGAGCACCTGATAGTGCGCGTAGTTGGCGCCCTTCACGACCGGCGCGCCGAACTTCACGACCACGTGCTGCGAAGCCAGCGATCCCGGCGTGCCCAGCTGGAAAACGCGCGGGTTGGGATCGCTCAGCCAGTGGTACTCGACCAGGTCCTCGGTGATGACGTAGACCGGCAGCACCGCATTGCCCGAGCCCGGCGTGCCGGTGTAAGCCAGCGACCATTCCGGAATCAGCGGCAGCTCGCCTGCCTGCGTGGTCAGCATCTTCACCGTGAAGCCCGCCGCGATTTCCCTGGTGTTCAGGATCACGTTGAACTCCGACTTCATCTCGCGATCGATCAGGTCAAGCAGGACCGGGTTCGCGTAGATCGCCGTCGGCCGCACCGCATAGCTGGTGTTCGCGCACATCTGCGCCACCGTGGATTTGAGCCCGTCGGTGATGCTCGCCGTCGTGCCGATCGTGGTGGTGTTGCCGCTCGCGGCGATCTGCCCCGCGACGCCGAAATACTGCATCGTGGTCGGCGCGCTCAGTGAGGTGTCATTGCCGTTCCACAGAGCAACGTCATGCGCCAGCATCACGCCTTCGATCGTGTCCACCAGGTCCTTCGCCTGCAGATAAGCGAACTGCTTCTGCTGCGCGCCCAGTTCCATGTCGAACAGGTTGTAGTTCAGCTGCGCGACGATGGCCTTCAGCGGCACGCTGCGCTCGACGCGGGTCGGCGTCACCACCGGCGCGACGATGTTGCGCGGGTCGACGAAGCCGGCGTTGCCCGGATTCGGAATCGCCGTCTGCTCGAAGTAGCGCGACGGATGACCCGTGGCCGGAACCTGCTTGATGCGCTGGCCGAAGAGATTGCGCCGGCGAACGATGTCGGTGATCTCCGTCTGGTAAAGAGGAACTTCAACCGCGCCGGGCCCGATGTAATCCGCCGCCGCGTGAATGTCGAGGAAATTGGCTGTCATAGCTACCTTTCGTTAGAGAAATTCGTGTGACCACAAAAAAGCCGGCGTTTACGCCGGCCTCCCATCCGTTCAGCGACTGCTGCCGCTAGCTCACCACTCCGGCGCGCAGCAACTGCGCCTTCACCGCGATGCGCTGCTCGAGACTCAGCCCGTTCAGCGCCGCATCCAGCGTGCCCGCCTCCAGCGAATCGAGAGAGGCGATTCCCTGTTTGGCCAGAAACTGCGCCGTCGATGCGGGAACCGTTTTGCGCCCCGACTTCGGCGCTTCGTACCCGGCCTCGATCTGCGCGCGCAGCTCGGTGATCGTCTGCTCCGCGGATTCCAGCCTTTTCTGCAGTTCCGCCTCGCGGCTGGTTTCCACCGCGGCGACGATCTTCCGCACCTCGCCAGTCCGCTCGCTCTCCTGCTGCTCGATCAGGGCTGCCGCCCGCTCGAACAGAGCCGCCGCAGCCTCCAGCCGCCCTTCCATGCGCTCCATGCTCTCGGTCAGCGCGACCATGTTTTCGCCTGTCTGTGATTCCATGTGTTTTCCTTTCCTGCTTCTCTTCCCGGAACGACGCCGTCCCGAAAATGTCTGGTGGTGCCCGCGTGCACGCGTTCCCGGAGTGCCGGGCGGGCGGTGATGGACCGGCAGCTTCGCGCCGCCAGTTCGAATGAGGTGTTGCGATACGCCGCTTTCTCGCGCAGCAGGATCGCCGCGCCTGTGAAGGTTGCGCGCGTCAGCGTCCAGACCTCCGCGCGCATGTCCTCCACGTGGGCATCGGCCAGCTCCCACGACATTCCCATGGTGTCCGGCAGGCACTCGCGCATCTGCCGCTCCACCTCGGGAAAGTCCTTCGCAAACAGGTAGCCGGCCACGCGCAGCCGCGAGCCCTCCACGTCGGCGTGGGTGATGATGCCGCACTTGCGCCGGGAATCGTGCCCGTCCCAGGAGGGCACGTAATCCACGGCCATCCCCAGCAGCGACGGCAGCGCGGTCAGCGCCGCCCCGCGCGTCAGGATTACGCGATGTCCGCGCGCTCCCGACGGCGGTTTCGTGCTCGGCTCATCCACCAGCGTCAGTACGCCCCTGAACGGAGAGCGATTCGGATGACCCGCCACCTCCGGCAGGTTTACCGCCATGGCTTCCAGTTTCATGATGTCTCCCGTCATCCCTGCATTTCCTGATCTGTAATCGTGGTTGTGACGTATTCCTCCTTCTTCGTTCCTTGATTTGCCTCGGCCCCGGCCTCCGGAGCCAGACCGTTCCCGGCCGTGCCCGCTTCAGCCCCGCGGTTTTCAGATACGATCGGTCCCAGACCGCGCATCGCGCGCACTTCGTTCACCGTCAGAACGCCGGCCGCCAGCAACGCGGTCTGCATCTGCACCTCCTGCATCTCGTCGCTCGCGTCCAGGTCGTTGAAGACGAATTCGAACTCCGGCCATCCCAGCCGCTTGGCGAACAAATCGCGCGTCAGGTGCTCGGCCACCAGTTTCGCCAGCGGCACGATGGCGCTATGGAAGGCTTCGTCCAGCAACTCCCCCGCCGTCGACCGGTTCACATCCTGTTCGAGCCCCAGCAACATCGGCGGCAGCGAAAACGCGTTCGCGATCATGCGGATCAAGAACTCCTGCCAGCTCAGGCGCAGATCCGCATCCGTGCCCGCGGCAAAGCGCAACACCTCCGGCTTCTGCTCCGTGCTCAGCAGCGGCACGCGTCCGGTGCCCTCGATCTCGTCCTGCCACCAGTGGATCAGCCGATCGTGCTGCGCCGGCGTCGTCTCGTTGAGCCACAGCGCATACTGCACCACCGCATTGCTGGCCAGCTTGCCGGCATAGCGATGCGCGCACAGGAACGAATTCACTGTCTCGAACGCGACCTCCAGCGGACCCAGCCCGAACGGCGTGTAGCTGCGCGGATTCATCCGCACGTACATCAGCTGGTTGTCCTTCAGCGGGATCACCGAGTCCGTTCCCGCCAGACCCGTTGCCTGCGCAAAACGCACCGACTCCGCGCCACCGTCCCACTTCGGGTCGATTCGAATCGTGGCGCCATCCACCGCCCACAGCTCGAACGGATTGGCCGGATCGCCCGTCAGCTCCATCTCAATCGCGCCGAAGCCGCCCACCAGCGCATCCTCGATCGTCTGTTCCAGCAGCGTCCGGAACGAGTCCGATGGATTCGGAAACTCCAGCGACCGCCGCAGAATCCGCGCCCGCTTCCCGGCATAAGCCACCTTCTCCGGATCGTGGTCGCGCTTCAGCCGCACCTGCCAGTCCATGGCCGCCACGCGATCCTTGATCAGGTTGATTGCCCGCCGCACCACCGGCGTCTCTGCGAATTTCCGCAGGTTCGCCGGCGTCGGTTTCGGCAGCGCTCTGCCAGGGAAGGAATACGGGGCGAGAATCGACGGGAGTGCCACCGTCTTTCGCTGCGCCGTCTCCTCCCTGCGCCCGGCTCCCAGCAGCGCCAGCGCGTGTTTCCATTGCTCTTTGATTTTCACGTCGTCCTTGCTCCTTCCCTTGATTCCCCAAATGAAAAGGGCACGGCGTTGTGCCATGCCCTTTGCGACCCCATCTTCTGAGTCCCTGCCTGCTACACCCGCAACTCCCTCTTCGCCGTCTCCGCCACGCGCTCCAGATCGTTCACCGTAAGCACCCGAATTTGCTGCGCCTCCATCGTCTCCACGCCAAAGCGATACTGCTCGACGTCGTCCTCGCCGACCGAAACCTCTCCATGACCGTTCCGCAGCGGCTCCACGATCGCCGTCAGCTCCAGCTCCGCGTTCTCCACCCTCGCCACTCCTTCACGCATCGCCGGCGTGCTGAACGCCAGCACCTTCGCCAGTTCCACATCGCCCAGCAGCGAAACCGCATGAAACATCCTCACCGTTCCGTTGGGTCGGTAGCCGCAGTCGATCTTCAGCGGATCCCCAGGCCGCGTGTACGCCGACGCCGCAATCCGCTTGCGCATCAGATCCCACACCCGCGCATGCTCAAAGTGCATCCGCATGCTCCTCGCGATCGCCTGCCGCCCGCTCAGCGCCTGCCGCGCCCTTTGTTTTCGCGGCTCGACGTACAGCTGCATCAGCTGGTCCATCTCCGCCGCTACGTTCTCCGCCAGGCATCCCTTCGGCTCCGTCATTTGTAACTGATGCGAAAACGAATCGTCGATCGTCTTCATCAACGGCACCGTATCCGCGCCCGTCTCCAGCAGCCTCCGCCGCATCTCCGTTTCCATGGCCTCCAGCATCGCGATATCGGCGTCTGCATCCACGCACCGCACCCGCGCCCAGTCCTTCGTGAACCGCACCAGAGCCGCCTCCGGACGCTCTGCCTCCCGCAGCATCACCCCGATGTTCACAAATTCGTTCTTCACCGGATCCGGCACGTACCGGATCAGCGAGAACTGGCACGCCAGCCGCTCCGCGCGCCCATCACCCTTCCCGAACTGATTCGCTGCAGCCATCCGCGTTCTCGCCCCCTTCGCTCTTCGTCGGATCCGCACGCGGCGGATCCGCAAGAACGGGCCCTTCACATCACCCTTCTACCGCCATCCACGTTATCGCCCCATTCCGTCTCCCCAAACTGCCTCACGCCCACCCCCACCCCCAACCTGTTCCAGTTTGGAAATGGCTCCCGCGACGATTCCCGAAACTCCATGATTCGATCCCGCACCTGCGACCGCCGCCCGATCAGCTTCTCCACCATCTGCTCCAGAACCTCTGCCTGGTTTTCGTACCATTCCGGCGGCACCGCTTCCGCAATCTCCCAGATGCGCTGCGTCTCGACCCCCTCCAGACGGCTCAGCCACGGCTCAAAACTCTCCCAGCCCGTCACCTCCCGATACACCGTAGTCCGCGCGTAGACGCCCCGCAGCGGCGCATCTTCGAATCGCCACTCCGCCGCATTGAAGCAGAACCCCTGATCGATGAACGTCGCGCTGTACCGCTTCTCCCTGCCTTTTCGATAGAACAGCGCCTGCCGCCCGTTGGCATTGCACGTCCATTTATCCAGCACCAGCGCGCCCGCAAATTCTCGCAGATTCTTCACCTCCATCAGCTGCTCTTCCGGCAGATAATCCGCCACATGGCCGGGCATCAGCCCTCCCACCATCTGCGAGCCGAACTGCAGCCCCGCTATGCAGCGCTCCCGCCGATGCCCCAGATCCATCTCCAGTTCGCTCGTCTGCTCGATCAGCCACGGCGTCACTTCCACCACGTCGCAGGGCGGCACCGTCAGCCCGATCAGCGCTCCCAGCCGGGTCCCCAGCAGCTCGTTCGGCAGAACCCGCAGGTGCTGCGGATTGTTCTGGAACTTCACCACCCACGGGTTGCCGTCCGCACCCAGCATCAGGTGGCTTTGCGCGCCGCCCCGCATCTTCCGGATCTGCTGAATCGCCAGGACCGTCACCGCGCCTCCGGATAGCTCATGCTAATGCAAATTTTTGGCCGCCGAGTCTTTCCTCGCGAACCGCCAGCGCAATGGCCATCGCCATTACGCAGTCATCGTGTTCCCCGGCGCTGGCTGCGCTCTGCCCACCCGGCTGCCGGACGAAGCTGCGGCACTGCAGAAGCAGTCGCTCGCTCTTGAACACTTCCGGCCTCTGCACCAGGATCGCCCCGAATCGGCCGACCAGCTGCGGCCGCGTCAGGGTCGAGGTCCAGAATCCTTCCTCACGCTTGTCCTGGTAAAGGCGATCGTAGCGGCACACACCCTGCAGATACGCCAGCACGCCGCTGCCGTGGTTGTTGCGCTCGACGGCCACCAGCGCGCCGTTGTACTCCCGCGCAAGATCGGCCGCCGCCAGCGCGGCTTCCAGCGGATTCAGGTGCTCCTCCAGCTCAACGCACTGCAACCCCGTCTCCGTATCGATCACCTCCATGGCCGTGTAATCCCCCTCCGATCCACCGCCCGCCGGATCCACCGCCAGAATGTAGTTCCTGCCCTTCGCCGGCTGCATCCAGATGCGGATGCAGCCGTTCCGCCGCGTCTCTGCCGGCGGAATCACCTCGGCCAGCCGCTTCCGGATCGATTCCAGATCGAAGGCACACTCGCCGCTGGCGAGGAAGCATTCGTTGGCATCCTCCGCGTACTCCTGCTTCGCCAGGCCGCGGAAGTTCCGGTGAATCTGGCGCCGATAGCCGATCTGTGCCGGCGTCAGCTTCTCCTTTTCCCGTAGCTGCCGTTCGATCTCCGTCATCTCACCCTCCTCCACCGGAACACCCACATAGGCTTTCTCCAGCCACCATGGGAAAAAGTGGCGCTTCGTGTTCGTCTTTTCCGCCTCCTGCCACTCCTTCCAGAAGCATCCGCTGGCGCCGTTGGGCGTCGACTCCAGCGCCATTTCCCCGTTCGGCGAAAGCGTCGCCATCAGTCCATACAGAATCTCTGCCGCACCGCCCGGCCAGCGCGCCAGTTCCGTGCAATGCAGATTCGTGATCGTCAAACCCCGCCCCGCGTTGCGGTCGCCCGCCGTTTCTACCAAATACTCACTGTCCAGTTCCGGAAAAACCATGCGCCGCGCGTTCCTCCGCACCCCCTTCAGCGCTCCTTCCCGCCACGCTTTCGGCAGATGATCGAGAAAGCGGTGCACAATGCGGAAGATCTGTTCGGCTGCCTCCTGCGTATGCGCCACCTGCACAGTCACCGTTCCCGGATGCAGGATCGTCCGCAGAAAGAACCTGCCCGCGATCCACGTCGTCACCCCCATCTGCCGTGCCTTCAGCACGATGTTTCTTTGACCCGCATCCTGGTGGTACTGGAGTTGCGCCTCGTTGGCGGCCAGGCCCACGTTCTGGCCCAGCCGGTTTCTGATTTTCAGAACCTTCTCCATAAGTCGCAGAGCTGCGTCCTTGCCATTCTTCAGCTCCACTCCCAGAGAGGCAAGGTTCTCCCTTGTGCCTGTCTCCAAGTCGAATTCCATGGTTGGCCCGGATCACTGATTCATGGCGTATTCCATGGTCAGCTGGGCCGACCCCGGATTCGTTGTGCATCCCACTCCGGCCGCCTGCACGCCCATCGACAGATTGTGCCCCGCGGCAATCGAAACGCTCGCCACCGCATTGCGATAGCTGTACGTTCCCGCAGCCAGCGTGACCGTCTTCACCCAGGTCGCGGCCGTGCTGTCGTAAACGCCGATCACCGGATACGTGCTGCATCCGGCCGGCGCTGTACCCACAGCAATGTCGAGCCGCGTCATGCTGATCGCCGCGCTCGGCGACCAGATCGCCCCCAGGGAATTGTTGGTGGACGTGCCAAAGGTTCCCCCGAAGTTGCCATACCAGGTCGAACGCCAGGACTGCGCGCAATTCGCATTCCCGTTCGCCGCGATCCCCGTGGCGTAGGATCCCGCGGAGCATTGCGACGGAGTGGCTGCCAGAGCCGTCGCCGTTGCAGCATTCGTTGAGCTGGCCGCAACCGGTTCGGTGCTGTAGTAGTTGGAATCCGGACCGCACGCCAGCGTGAGTCCGCCAGCCGCCGTCAGCGAGTAGCTCCCCGCGCTCGAACCCAGGACGTTGATGGTTTCCCCGCTCGTCGTCCCCAGCTGCACCGCGTTGCCGGTCGAGTCCGTCTTCACGATCGTGAATTCCATCCCGATGGGCCTCAGCCCATCCGGCATCGCGGTGTAGCAGCTGGGCAGAGTCAGCGTGAACCCCCCTCCCGCCGCATTCGCCAGAACTACGTGGTTCGCCTTGGTCAGGGTCATCGACGCAGTCGCAAAGACGGCGCTGGTTTGTAGTCCTGTGTGTCGAATCGTCCCATCCGCCATTACAGCGAAATTCGAAGCCTGCCCGCTGAACCCGCTGTAGAAAGCGTCACCCTGGCCACCGGTGAAGTTCTCCACCTCGACCCCGCCCTCGTTCCCCTGGTTGCTGAGCGGCGTCACGAACACCTTGGGCGTCACACCCGCCTGTCCGCTGCCGTAGTTGGTGTTGGACGAGTTATTGCCCGCCGAATCGAAGGCCGTCTGTCTCGCCGCAACCCGCTGCTGTACATATTGCCCGCAACCGGCAAGGTTGCTTATTGACGAGTAAGAAGGCGCGCTTCCGTTGGACCCCATGTAGCTGATCCAAACCCCGGTCGCGCCCGCCGGCGACCCCGGGATCCCCGCCGTGTTGCTCATGTTCAGGCAATCCACATTCGAAATCACCAGGTTCGAACTCACCGTCGCCTCCACCTCAGCGAACGTTGCGTCGGGAAAACTCGTCGTCTCCGGCCACTGGATGTGGCCGCCGTTGATTTGCGCCCCGTTCGACTTCAGATCGAACGCCGCGACCGCCGGCGAATCCATGTAGGTGTTGAAGTACATGTTGCCGCCCGTTCCCGTGTCCACCACCTCATAGTTTGTTGCCCAGGAAGCGTCCGAGGCGCTCGAATTCGTCTCCGTGTTGTTGCACGGAGCCGTCGTGCAGGTGTACGGATACCCAAAGCCGTGGATCAGCTCGAACGTCGTTCCTGATCCCGCGTTGTACACCGCCGCCTGTAGTGCATTCCGCACCAGCAGATTCTGCACAAAGCTGTCCAGCACCGTGCTCTGCAGGTTCAGGCCGTAGTTAGGACGGCTGGCGGGAGTAAACGTAGAGGCTGAGTAACTCACCGTAACATTGCGCATCTCGAAGTTAGCCTGATGAGTTCCTGTTGCCTCCCCAAGATAGAAGGCATCCTGCGTCGTGTCGTTCGCGGTCACGTCATCGACATACAGGCCGCGAAACCACTGCAGATTAAATGCATGGTTCGCATTTTTGTTCGCCAGGATCAAAAGGTTCTGGAACGTGCAGCTCTGTGCCTGGCTCCCCGCCGTGTTCTGCAGGCTGAACAGGTCTCCTCCGAGGTTCGAGGACACGGTCATCACTGTCGAGGCGTTCCCGTTGTCCGCCGTCACTGTCGGAGCCGCGCTGCCGATCAGGCTCACGCACGCACCGTTGTTCGGTTCCGCCAGCGTCGCCGTCACTGCAAAGCTCCCCGGTCCCAGACGAATCGTCTGATTCTGCCCGCTTGCGTTCGCCTGGCTCAGCGCCGCGGCCCATGCCGCATTCAGCGTCGTGTAGGTTGTCCCATCGACGGTGATTTCTCCATTGATCGTTGTCCCGGTCACCCCTCCCTGGGCCCGCACCGCGCCCGGCAGCGAAAGATTGCCCGACGTGTCCAGCTTCGAGGTCTTCCCGTTGCAGCTGACTGAAAACCCGCCGCTCGCATTCCCCGCCAGAGTTTCCGTGCAGTAAGGACTCGAGCCACCGAAATTCGTGGCCCCCGCCGTCAGTGACCACGTTGTTGTCGGTATGCTGTACTGAAGAACATCCTCCCCGTTGCCGCTGGTGTTCGCATTCTCAGCAAGCAGCATGTTATAAGGCTGCGTCCATTTCGAGCAGATATTCGTGTTATTGACTGCATCGAAGCATCCCACCACCAGCGCGCCTGTGAGGCTGCTCGTGCTGTAAGGAGGCATCTTCATATAGAACCCATTGCGCCACGAGCCGTTCAGCGTATAGCCATAAGGCGTCCCAAAGATTCCCTGCCCGGCTACCCAGGGCGTCGCTCCCGCCGGATAGTTCATGTACAGCGTCGGCTGATTGGTGTTCACCAGGGATGCCCCGTAGTCATTCGTTCCGAACGCGCCGCCGATGATCGAGTTCCAGGTGGTGCCGACCCCGCCTCCCCCAGGCTGGTACACAAAGTTGTGTTCCATCATCCCTTCGAAGACCATCGCGTAGTGATGTTCCTGTTCGATAGTGTCTCCGCTCTGGAACTGCGAGAAGGCGCCACCGGCTTCCACCGCGATCGAGCTGCCGTCCACCCCACCCGTGGCGGGATTCCACACATTGGTCGCGCGTGCCATGGGAAGAACTGTGTAAGGGTTATAGGGCGTCACGGTTACGCTGACGGACGTTAGATTTGCCCCCGGATTCACGACCGCGCAGGCGCTCAGGGAGCCTCCGCTTCCTATGTTTGTAATCTCCAAAGTCGGCGGTATTCCGCCGCTGTTAACGGTGTAGGTCAGCTGCGGCGGATTCACCAGGTATCCGTATCCCACCCAGCCCCCGTATCCCGAGCCGCCAGTCGCGGAGCATGATGCGGCCTGGCCGCCACTCAGCGCAACCGTTACCGTCCCGCCGCTTCCCATCTGTCCGTAGGCGCGTGTCCTGGAGTTACTAAAGCCTGCGCGGCTTCCGTTGATCACCGTTGCAACGTTGCCTGCCGTGTTGTACATGATGGGGTAGGTCGGGCAAATGTTGTTCACCGGTCCACCATCGGCCGCAGTCATCCCCTGCATATTATTCGGCCCAACGCAGTCGATGTTCATGCGGAAACCCATCCCGGCCATGCCCCCCTGGGCGATGACCGACCCGGCAAACTGCGGCTGCTGCACAACAGCCAGCGTCACGGTGTTGTTCGCCGTATTTACTGCCGTCACATTCGAGCACTGCCAGTTGACACCGCTGCTGTCGAACACACAGGCTGGCTGGCCCGTTACGAATCCGGACGCGCTGGCCACGCTAGCGACATAGTTTGTCTGCGGGAAGGTATTGCTGGTCGATCCGTTCGGATTGGTGATCGGCTGCGTGATCGTGGTATGCGCGTTCGAAACGCCGTACTGCGCATCCCAGTTCGCGCCGCCTCCCCCTGTGACCACATTCTGAGAAATGCCCGTGATATATCCGGTCGAATATCCCCGCGTGATATCCACGACAGGGAGTTCATCTCCTAAATCGCCGGCCCATCCCTGGGTCGGTGTCGCGTTGATCACCGTGCAGGGCGCAACGCACGGAGAGGTGCCGCTGGCCAGAGGCGTGATCGAATGAATCGTCCCCTGCCACACATCCTGCGCCTCCATGTGGGCGAAGCGCTCTTCGTTGCCCTCGTTGTCACCCGCCGAGATGCCACAGCGCGACACCACGGAGTCGAACAACCCGATATGATCGCCATTCGAGTTCGCCCACAGGAAACTGCTGAGCGCATTCGTGGTTGCTGGCGAGAAGGTGGTGGTCACGACCTGCAGTCCCGGATTCACCGTCTGACCCTCGCCGTTCGGCACCCCGCCTGAGAAATTCCTCGTCCCGAAGAAAATCGCTTTGTTCACCTCCAGGCCAGGAGCGCTCCACGCGCTCAGCCCCTGAGAGTTGTTCGTCTGCATCACCGTGAACGATGGACCGACCTCGATGTTGCCTGCCCCTCCCAGACCCCAGGCAGGAGCATTCCTCGGAACACACATGACCTGCGGCGCCCCCAGACGTTCGTCCGTCACGCACGTGCCGTTCGGCACCGACGCGGGCGGCCCCGCGTACATGTTCCGCGTGTAGAACCACTGATCGTACCCACCCCAGGGCGGAGCTTCGTTCAGAGCATAGGTCGCAGGAGCCAGAACCTGGCAGGCATACGGGTAAGTAGCGCACTGCGACAGCGACATCGCGATCCCATTATTCGTCCCCGGCCCGGATTGCCATTGATCGGCATAGAGCCTTCCCTCGATCTGCTTCGCGTTCAGCGGCCCTGTCACCGTGCCCCCGGAAAGTGGGAGCTGTGCCGCTGCCAGCTGATCTGCGTAATGCTTCGTCGCCGCTTGGTTTGCAGCCGACGGATCCCCGCTGAGGTTCAGCGCGCCGCTCAGCGTTCCTCCGGCCAGCGGCAGCCACGAGCCGTTCAGCGATGCGATCGCGCTGTCCAGGTACGACTTCGAAACCGGCTGCACCGCAATCGTCGACGGCTGCAGCTGGGCCCGCACCGAAGCAATCGAAGCATTCCCAGCCGACGGAACCACCCAGTACTCCTGATTCACCGTTCCATCGTTCAGGTGGTAGACCGCCGTGTAGTAAGTGCCCGTGGGCAGCGCGGCGGCGTTCGGCGTCAGGTTCACGCTGACATATCCGTCCGCTCCAATCGGCGCGCTCATCGTTCCGGCCGCTACAGCCTGATTCTGCGGAGTTGTGAACGCGGGCCAGTTCAACAGCAGCGTTCCTCCGGCCGGTGTTCCGTCGGCGCGGTACACCGTGCCCTGAACCGTCGTTGTTTGGATCTGCGCGCTCATGCGCGGCGGAAGGATGGCCACTGCCACTGCCAGCAGTCCCAGTGCCGCCCGCCAAACCGGGACGACAGCCTTCTTCCGCTCTTCGTAATCTCTGTTCCGCATATTCCTCGTTTCTGAAACCGGCATCATGCCTTCCATCCAGGTCTGCACAGGCTCTCACCTGTCGGGGCCAATAAAAAGGGGACACCGGAGGGTGTCCCCTTTTTCTCTTTTTCTACTATAAGTTCAGAATACCAGTTCGGAAGAGTAAGTCTGCCAGGTTTCCCGCCTGATTTTGGTTTGCAAGTCCTTTCTTATGTTGTGCCATTACCTTCGATTTCGGCCTCCCCCCTTGACAGTTTTTCCACATTTGGCACCAGGAGCCCAAATTGAAGAAAAAAGCTCGTCAGACGGTCCATCGCATCACCATAAATCCGTGCGACCGTGCGTGGGCTCCGTCCCATCAAATCCACGGCCTGCAGCAGGCTGTAGTCTTCCAGCACGACATAAGTTACTAACTTACGAGAAACGGGGTCCAGCTGGCGAATGCACTTCTCCACATCGAGGACAAAGATCACCCCGTCTTCAAAGGTTCGCAGCCGGTAGCTGGACACCTGGCCGCGCAGTACGATCCTGCCCAAAGCCGACGGCGTCCGGCCCAGTTCCATCGAAAGCTGCAGATAGCGCCGCAGCAGGCCCAGAGTATGTTTGCGATAAAATGCGAGTCCCACAATGGGTCGTGGCCTTGCCCGCGGCAATTCGGCTTCTGCCACTGCATACGCTGCCGGAAGCACTACCGGCATTGCGAGCGCCGCGCTCATGCTCCGCCTCCCTTTGCTGAGGCGCAGCTCCGCTGCCCCTCCCGTCTTCCAGGACGGCGCCTGGGCCGCACCGGTGGCAGTGACCGCAGTCTCCGAGTGCACGCAAAGCAATAGTTCTCCGGGCAGTCCTGAGTGCGGAACCATAACACTCCGCAGCTCTCACACACTTTAAGAAAAATTCGCAGGTACATCAGTCATTCTCCAGAGTTAAGTCGTCCGCAAAACCTCTTGCTTTCCGGGCCCGCGGAGTTGGGGGGAGGAAGAAGGCCCGGCTGCTCGCGCGGCAGCCTCAGCCATCTAATGGATCGTCGTGAACCACATTCGCGTTGGGTCGGAAATCCTCCTGATTCGGGAATTTGCCGCGGCCAGTTACTAGCCCGCAGCTGCCCGCGAGCGAAAGTACTATGTCTGACCGGCGCAAGTAGTCCGACACTAATTTCACGGAGCAACGCAATCAATTACCGGGGGGAGCAAACCGGTCGTCCTGCACTAGCTGGGTACTGTTGTCGTTTCCGCCTCTCGCGGTTTTCGCTGAAAGGCAATTCTTTCTGCAAACTCCGTCGTAATGGCTGCATAGCTCCCTGCAAACATCGGAAGAATGAATTTCCTCGAGTTACACGAGCGCCTCCGGCTCGAAACCTGGCGCCGAATCGACCAGGGAATCCTCAGCAGTTCACTGCTGGCTCGACGCACGGGGCTGGCCCAGGCGCATATCTCCAACTTCCTTCATCGCCGCCGCCGCCTCAGCCTCACCGCGCTCAATCGTGTCCTCCTCGCTCACGAGATGGGCGTGGAAGATCTGTCTCCCGCCGGCACTGAACCAGGCGTCTCTGCGCAGCAGCAGGCATCGGAATCCGCTGATGCGATCCCCATTGCTGCGCAGGCCGCCGCCATGCTTTCGCCGCTCATCCCTCCCAGAGCCGTCCAGGGCACCCTGCGCTTGCCCCCCGGCTGGCTTTCCGGGTTTCCCGCGCGCCGGTCGGTGAGCCGCCGTAGTTGGGAGCGCTTTGTCGCCGTTCGCATTACCGCCGCCCAGGCTCTCCCCATGGATCCCGTGCTCCGCGTCGGTTCCGTCGTCGTCCTCGACCGCCATTACAACTCCCTCGCCACCCTCCGTCCCCCCATCCCCAACCTCTACGGCGTTCGAGAAGGCACCCACATGCTCTTCCGCCACGTCGTCTTTGAATCCGGCCGCCTCGTGCTGCGTCCTCGCGCTCTCGAGTATCCCGTCGAGCTCATTGAGCTCGCACCCCACGAAACGCCCGCCCATCTAATCGTTGGCCGTGTCTGTCTGTGCATTTCCGAAACCTGAGTTCCGTTTTCGCGCGCCCCACGCTTTGATAGCATCCCCCTCAGAGGTGTTCCCAATGGATTCGGTTCCCCCCCAAACCAATGGCGCTCGGCGCAACGAGGACATTGCGCTCGATCTGCTCAAGTTCGTCGCTGCCACTGCCGGCGTTGCCCGCGGCAGCGCGCCATCCACAGGTTTCGTCGCCGGTGGTTCCACCAAACCCGACGACCAGGTAACTCAGCTGCTCGAGCTGTACGCCCGCTGCCTCCGCGTCGTGGAAGGAAAGCCCGCGTAGGCCCACGGTGTCCCTGCCCCGCTCGTCTCATCTCGGCGTCCTCGTTTGCGGAGCCGGTGTCTTTGGCCGCAACCACCTTCGCGTCTACCGGGCTCTCGAAGACGAAGGCGTCCCCCTACGGCTCGCCGCTATCGTTGAGCCCAACCTCGTTCGCGCCGGCGCAGCGGCGAATGACTGGGGCGCGCCCGTCTTCTCATCCGTCGAGGAGTGCCTCACCGCTCGCGCAAAAAATGAAGTGGATTTCGCCGCCGCCTCGGTCTGTACTCCAACCTCACTCCATTTCTCCGTGAGCGAACCGCTTCTCTCCGCAGGAATCGACCTGCTCGTCGAGAAGCCAATCGCCGCCAGCGTGGAGGAGGCCACGCGCCTCATCGACCTCGCCGCACAGCACAACCGCATCCTGCAGACCGGGCATCTCGAGCGCTTCAACCCCGCCGTCCTCGCCACCGGGTCGATCCTCAATCACCCTATGTTCTTTGAGGCGCATCGGCTCAGCATCTTCACCCCGCGTGCTCTCGACGTCGATGTCGTCCTCGACCTCATGGTCCACGACCTGGACATCGTCCTCAGTCTCGTCCAGTCGCGGGTCCGCTCACTCCACGCCGTCGGCCTGCCCATCCTCTCCCGCAAGGTCGACATCGCCAACGTCCGCATTGAATTCGAATCCGGCTGCGTCGCCAATTTCACCGCCAGTCGCGTCAGCACAGAGACGGTGCGCAAGCTGCGCTTCTTCCAGCCGCATCAGTACGTCTCCATCGATTACGCTCGCAAGGACCTGCTTGTCATCGACGTCTCCCGTGCCGCCCACGCCGATCCGGCGACCTTTACCGCCGCAGCTGCTTCCGCCGGAGCCGCCGGCTTTCCCGGGCTTCACATCGACAAGGCCGCCGTGAAACCTGGCGAACCTCTCCGCCTCGAAATCGAATCCTTCCTCGAATGCGTCCGCACCCGCTCACGGCCGCTGGTTTCCGGTGAGGATGGCCTTGCCGCCCTTGCACTCGCCCTCGACATCAACGCCGCCATCGCCGCCCACGCCGAGCGCGCCGGATTAGCTCGATTTGCAAACCAGCCATAACCGTCGGCGAATTCAATATCAAAGAAAGATGTGCCTGACGGTGTAGCTTCACCGGCTATTGGCTATTGGCTATTGGCTATTGGCTATTGGCTCGCCCGCCATCTCCTCCCGCACCTTCCGCATCGTCCCCAGATAGAACGCCAGGTTGTGTACCGTGTTCAGCACCGCCGACAGCGGCTCCTGCGCTGCCATCAGATGCCGCAGGTACGCGCGGCTGTACCGTCGGCACACCATGCAATTACATGCCGGATCCGCCGGTCCCTGATCCTCCGCATATTGCCGGTTCTTGATGTTCAGCCGACCTTCGGACGTAAACAGCAGCCCATGCCGCGCCGCCCGCGTCGGCAGCACACAGTCCATCATGTCCACGCCCATCCGCGCGTACTCGGCAACCTCGTCCGGATACCCCACGCCCATCACATACCGCGGCTTGTCCGCCGGCAGCAACGGCAGTGTCGTCGCAATCATCTCCCGTGTCAGCTCACGCGGCTCCCCGACACTCAGGCCGCCAATCGCGTAACCCGGAAAATCCATCTCCACCAGCCGCTCTGCCGATTCCCGCCGCAGATCGGCAAACATCCCGCCCTGCACAATCCCAAACAGATTTGGAGTCTGTCCTTCCTCAGCAGCGCTTTCTGAACGCTGAGCGCTGAACGCTGAACGCTCTCCCCAGGGGACGCTCGACTTGTGCGCCTCAAAATGGTCCCGGCTCCGCTTCGCCCACCGCAGCGTCACATCCAGCGATGCCCGCGCCCGCGCCCGATCCGCCGGATACTCCGTGCACTCGTCGAATGCCATCGCAATGTCGGACCCCAGCGCGATCTGTACATCCATCGAATGTTCCGGCGAGAAAAAGTGCGATGACCCGTCGATGTGCGACCGGAACGAAACTCCCTCTTCGGTCACCTTCCGCAGTTCGCTCAGGCTGAAGACCTGGAACCCACCCGAATCGGTCAGGATCGCCCGATTCCAGCTCATGAACCGGTGCAGCCCGCCCATCCGCCGGATTGCCTCATGTCCCGGCCGCAGATAAAGGTGATACGTATTCCCCAGAAGGATTCCGACATCCAGCGCCTCAAGCAGCTGCTGTGGCACGGCCTTCACCGTCGCCTGCGTCCCTACCGGCATGAACACCGGCGTTTCGACCGCCCCGTGCGGCAGCGTCAGCGTCGCGCGCCGTCCGTTGCCGGCAGTCCGGCGAACCTGAAACGTGAGAGACACCTGCTGATTGTAGCGAGCAGCTACTCTTCCGCGTCTCCAGGCTCTCGCTCCCGAAAGACTGAAGGAATATCCCGTCGACCGTGCAGAACCGCCGCAATCTCTGCAGCGTTCTCCGAAACTCTATATGCAATCTGATACTCGCCAACATGCCAGAACCGTAAGGCGCGATCTCCGGCGAGCTCGCGTCGCGGCCGTCCTGATCCGGGAAACAGCTGCAGCTGGTGGAACGCATCGAAGAGCTTGTCGCTCATTCGATCCGCTGCCTCAGGGTTGTCTGCAGCATGTGATCCCAAATCGCCAGTAGATCTCTCCGCGCAGTCGGCGCGATGATAAGCTCTCTGCCCGGTTCCTTCTCTTCGGAAGTCATATTCCCTCAACTCGAACGAACGGCCAACCCATGAAGGAATTCTTCGTGCGCTGCATCGAGCGTGTCTTCCTCAATTTGTCGGGTTCTTAGGCGGATTTCCGGCGTCGTTCCGCGGCCCGCATTTTGAGTTCCGCTAATACCTGCTCTCCGGGAATCCCTTCCCCTCGATCAAGCTCCGCGATCCGACGGTCCAGTTCCGCCTGAAACCCCTTCAGTGCCTGCTCCCGTTCCCGCAGCCGCTCCTCCCGCTTCGCCAGCAGCCGCAGCGCTTCTCGCACCACCTCGCTCGCCGACGTGTACCGCCCGCTGCCAACCTTCTCCTGCACGAATTTCTCCAGCTCCGGCGTCAGGGACACATTCATGGCTACGCTCCTCACGTTCATAATAACGAGAAATGTCAGATTATGACAAAGTTTGTTATCGACGCCGCCGACCACCCACGCCTCATCCATGGCCCCCTCCAGTACCGATTACGTTAATACCCCCTCCACAGCAAAAAACCTGTCCCATTTCGGACCACGGGGGCGTAAAGTGATGCCGGGACTTCCCTTAGATCTGGTTCAGGAGGCTGTTGTGTTGAAGCCCTTTCTGATTGCCTCGGCTCTCGCGTTTGTGGGTGTATCGGCGCTCTGCCAGGAGACCCCCGCTGCTCCTGCGACACCGCCGGCCACAACCTCGAACCAATTCAATGTTCCCCCCGACTACGTCAGCAAAGTCAATCCGGTCAAGCCCACTGCCGAATCCCAGGCCTATGCCAAAAAGCAATACGGCTGGGACTGCGCCATGTGTCACGGCGACAATGGAAACGGCAAGGGCGACGTCGCCGCCGATCAAAAGCTGCAGCTGCGCGACTATCGCGATCCCTCTGCGCTCAAGTCCATGAGCGACGGCGAGATCTACTACATCATCGAGAAAGGCAAAGGCCAGATGCCCTCGGAAGGCGATCGCGCCAAGCCGGACCAGATCTGGAACCTCGTCATCTACATCCGCAAAATGGCCAATTCGGCGGCCACCGCCTCCGCGCAGCCTCCGCAGTAGATCGTCTCCTCCTCAGGCCTTCGTGGCGCTCGGCTCCTCCGCCCGGGCGCCCACCGGCAGCTCCAGCTGTTCCGTCGCGTGCTCATCCACCCAGGGCTGAAAACATGCCCGGCAGCGCGCCTCGTAAACCCCAGCCGCGCCCACCAGCACCAGAGACTGATCGCTCCCCAGCCGCTGCGTATGCACCGCGGTCGCGCCGCATTGCATGCACACAGCCGACAGCTTCGTCACCTCATCGGCAATCGCCATCAGATCCGGGATCGGTGCAAACGGCTCCCCCGCGAACGTCGTATCCAGGCCTGCCAGAATCACCCGTCGCCCCAGCCCAACCAGTTCATTGGCAAGACTCACCAGCGACCCATTGAAAAACTGCGCCTCATCGATCCCGACCACCTCAACTTTCTCAATCGTCGGCATCAGCACTGCCTTCAGCTCCTCCACATTCGCCACCGTCACCGCCTCCAGCGTCTGGGCGCTGTGCGACGCGATCGCGTTGCGGTGGTAGCGCACGTCGAGATCGGGCTTAAAACAGGCCACCCGCCGCCTGGCGATCTGCGCCCGCTTCAGCCGCCGGATCAGCTCTTCGGATTTCCCCGAGAACATCGGCCCGGTAATCACCTCGATCCGCCCCGGATGTACGGCCGCATGCGCAGTCAGTCCCGCGCTTGCCATCCTCTTCCCCTTTCTGGTTCGAACCCTTCGCGAATGCTCCAGTGTAGGCTCGCCACGACACCAGGCAGTGTGGAAAGCAGGGGCCAGATTCCCGCTGTCAGCGCATCAGATGGATCGGCACACCCACGCTCAGCTTTTTCCAGCTTCGGTCCGTCGTCCACACTGGCGCCTTCAGCGCGATTCCCAGCGCCAGACACGCCCGGTCGCCCAGAGACAGGCCCAGCGCCCGGGTTTGCTGCACAAGTTTCGCCGCGATTTGCGCCTGCTCGACGCTAAACCATTCGGCCGACGGGAAGAAAAAATCCAGGTCCCGCCATACAGCATCCGGTTCGTCGCCCGCCTGAATCAGCTTGCTGGCGGCTTCGGTCAGGTTCACTGTGCTCACGCTGGCCTCGCTCAGTAATGCGTCCGTCAGCTTGTCCGCTCCAGGTTCCTCATTCAGGAAAGCCAGAACTGCCGAAGCATCAAGCACGATCCTACTCATCCCCGGCGGCCTCGCGCCTTTCCGCGATCAGCTCCTCCGCCAGGCTTCTTCCCGGTCCCAGGATATTTTTCATCCTCCGCCGAACTTCCCGCAGTCGCTGCGCTCGGGTTGCAATCCGCAGCTCGTTCTCCTCCAGCCTCATCTCCACAACATCCCCAGGCTCGATCCCCATCGCCTCCCGGAACTGCGCCGGGATCACCAGCCTGCCTTTTTCACTGACCCGCACCCGAACCGCCTGTTCCATCGCAGCCCTCCTGTGACACCATTATACCTAGTGCCACCGAATAGGTAGACTCCCACTCGCTCGTCAATTCCCACCCGCTGTATATGCATCGTCCGGGCCTGAATTCCCGCGCTCCGGCGAACACGGCCCTCTGCGTTTCGGCTCCATCTTGCTGTGGCACAATCCGGTACTCGCTGCGCCTGTTCCTTGACACTCCCCCGCCTGTACGCGATTCTATGAATCAGGCTCTCCAGCAGGGACGGACGTGTGTACGCTCTTGCCAGGGGCCTTTTCCAGGTATCCAGCTCCCGGACGCCGTCGTGACCTCGAAAACCACGCGCTCCTGCGAGCCCTTCCGTGGAAATTGATTACGTTTTGCGCCGCAGACGGCTTTTTTCCGTCCGGCCAGAAGGACTGCGCGTTGACCTTCATCGCTTTTCTGGCTCCCTTTGCCCTCCCGACCGGTGTCGCAGGGATGCTGCCATTCCTGCTCATCATCGTCGTCTTCTACTTCCTGCTCATCCGTCCTCAGCAGAAGAAGCAGCGTACCTGGCAGGACATGCTCGGCAAGCTCAAAACCGGCGACCGCGTCACCACCACCGGTGGCATGCGCGGCGTCATCACCTCCATCAAAGACGACTCCGTCCAGCTCCGCATTCCTCCTGACAACCTCCGCATTGAAGTGGTCAAGAGCGCTATCGCCTCCGTGACCCAGGACGACGCCAAGTAAAAGAGAACCCATGAAAACCAACATCAAGACCAGACTCCTCATCATCATTGCTGTCCTGGTCGCCTTCGTATACGGCGTTTTTGGGATTCCCCGCGGGCTTTCCGGGACCGCTCTCAGCCAGGGGCTGCTCAGCTCCGGCGTGTTCAGAAAAGGAATCCATCTTGGCCTCGACCTCAAAGGCGGCATGCACCTCATCCTCCAGGTCCGGGTCGACGAAGCCATCAGCGCCGAAACCGATACCGATGTCGCCAGCATCCAAAGCGACCTGCAGAAGAACGGCATCACTGGCGTCACGGTTTCCAAACCGGATCCCAAACGGGCCGACTTCCTCGAGGTCTCCAGCGTTCCCGCCAACCACGCCAGCGATGTTCGCTCGATTCTCGATTCGAGCTACAGCAGCCGCTTCGATGTCGCCCCCGGCGTCGGCAACAGCTGGACGCTGACCATGAAGCATACCGTCGAGTCTGAGGCCAAACAGCGCGCACTCGATCAGGCCATCGAGGTCATCAGCAGCCGCACCAACACCCTCGGCGTCAGCGAGCCCATCATCGAGCCCTATCAGCTCGGCAGCTACCAAATTCTCGTCGAGCTCCCCGGCGTCGACGACCTCGGCCGCGTCAAGGACGTCATCCAGTCCACCGCCCGCCTCGAAGCTCACGAAGTCATCGGTGGTCCCTGGCCTGATCAGCAGTCGGCGACCCAGTCCATCGGCGGCCCTCTCCCACTCGACGCCGAGCTCATCCAGAGTGTGCCCGGAGCAGCCAGCGAGGGCAGCACCACCGAATGGTATGAGCTGAAGAAGATCCCCATCTGGGGGGGCACCGATATTCGCGACGCCCAGCCTGGCCACAATCCCAACACCGGCGAGCCCGAGGTCGACTTCTTCCTCACCAGTGCCGCCGGCTCCAAATTCTCCGCCTGGACCGGGGCCAACATCGGCAAGTACATGGCCATCGTCCTTGATAACCGCGTTCAGGAAGTAGCTGTCATCAAGGGCCAGATTGGCGACCAGGGCAACATCTCCGGCGGCGGCATCAGCGAGCAGCGCGTCAAGGACCTCTCCATGCTCCTCCGCACCGGCGCCCTGCCCGCTTCCATCGATTTCATGCAGGAGACCACCGTCGGTCCCTCCCTCGGTGCTGACTCCATCCACCAGGGCGTCGTCGCTTCGATTGTCGGCATGCTCACCGTCATGATCTTTATGCTGATCTATTACAAAGGCGCCGGCATCAACGCCGACCTCGCGCTCTTCCTGAACCTCGTGATTCTTCTTGGGTTCCTGGGCTTCTCCGGCGCTACTCTCACGCTGCCCGGCATCGCCGGCGTCATCCTCACCATTGGTATGGGCGTCGACTCCAACGTGCTCATCTTCGAGCGCATCCGTGAAGAGCTGCGCGCCGGCAAGTCGCCTTCCGCGGCCGTCGACCAGGGCTTTGGCCACGCCTGGACCACCATCGTCGACACCCACGTCACCACCATCGTCTCCGCGGCCATTCTCTTCATCTTCGGCACCGGCCCCGTCAAGGGCTTTGCCGTGACTCTTACCTTCGGTCTGCTCGCCAATCTGTTTACGGCGGTCTTCGTCTCCCGCGTCATCTTCGACGCCCATCTCAGCCGCAAACTGCACGGCGAACCGATCTCTATCTGAAGGCGGAATCTTCGTGGAACTGTTTCATGATCCAAAAATCGACTGGCTGGGGAAGAAGTGGTATTTCCTCGGCTTCTCTCTCATCTTCAGCACCGCCGGCCTGCTGTCCATCCTCTTCTGGCACCACCTCCCGCTCGACGTCGACTTCCGCGGCGGCACCGTCGTCCGCGTCAAGTTCGCCGCCCAGCCGGACGCCGACCATATTCGGTCCGCGATCGATAAGGCCGGCCTCCACGACGCCCGCATCCAGCAGCCCTACGGACCCGCCGCCAACAACGAAGTTCTCGTCACTCTCTCTCGCAGCAAGACCAGCGAGTCCGCTCTCGATCAGGGCCGTGCCACCCTCGTCAGCACCCTGACGCAGAACTACTCCAGCGGCGCCGGCCAGAATCAGGGCAAGCTCGATCTCGATAACGTCAGCGGCTCTGCTCTCCAGTCCTGGCTCCAGCAGAACGACCCCGAACACCTCGGCAACACCACCGACGCGCAGACCCGCTATGAGGCTCAGGCCAATGCCGTCGTCCATTTCCGCGACGAGGAGCACAGCGGCATCATCGACTCCATCGACAGTCTGCATGGCGTCGTCGATCCCGCCGTCTTCACCGCTCTCCAGCAGAATGCCTGGCTCTCCGGCTTCTCCGTCCGCAGCGTCGAAATCGTCGGCGCCCAGGTCGGCAAGGTCCTACAGCATCAGGCCGAGCTCGCCACCCTCTACTCCCTCGGCGGCATGCTCGTCTATCTCTGGTTCCGTTTCGAACTGATCTACGGCGTCGCCGCCGTCGTGGCCTGTTTCCACGACACCATCATCACCGTCGGTGCTTTCAGCCTCACCAATCAGGAAATCTCCCTCACCGTCATCGCCGCCATTCTCACCCTCATCGGCTACTCGATGAACGACACCATTGTCGTCTTCGACCGCATCCGTGAGAATCTCCGCCTCAGCCGCCGCGAGCCCCTCGCCGATCTGGTCAACCGCAGCATCAACCAGACCCTGAGCCGGACCGTCCTCACCTCCGGCCTCACCTTCCTCACCGTGCTATCCCTCTTCGTCTTCGGTGGCGAGGTCCTGCGCGGCTTCTCCTTCGCCCTCGTGGTCGGCATTCTGATTGGCACCTACTCGTCCATTGCCGTCGCCGCCCCCATGCTCGTTGCCTACCAGGACTGGCGTGGCCGCAAGGGCAAAGGAGCAACCCTACCCACTGCAAAGAAAGCCAGGGTATGATGCTCCAGTCCCTCGCGGGTTGTGAAAATCTGCATCCAAAAAAGATGCAGGCCCGCTCCGCAGCCGGTGCCGCTGCACCTCGCTCGGAATTGTGTTATAGAAGAGAACCGGCCCTGTCTGTCGGTTGGACCCCCGCTCCCGGCATAGTGGGCAGGCTGGACATGCACGTAAGACCCCCGCAAGGGGACCGGTCCGCATTCCCGAAGGCCGGAACGAGTTGGGAACAATTCGGCCCCCCTGTGGTGTCTATACGAGGTGTCAACTACTGAAAGGTCCGAGGTCGGCCAATGGCAATGTTTGAAGACATCCTGCTGGAATCAGCGCACCAGATCAAGACCAAGAGCAAGTACTACACCGTCGTTGGCCTCGCCCTGAATGGCTCGGTGCTTGCTGCCCTCGTCCTGTATCCCCTCATCTACCCCGAGGCGCTGCCCAAAGCCATGATGGCAACCCTTCTGGTCGCTCCACCTCCGCCTCCACCTCCGCCTCCGCCTCCGCCCCCGACTATCAAGGTCGAGCACGTCGTCTCCGAGATGCTCAACAACCAGCTCACCGCGCCCACCAGGATTCCCCATGACATCAAGTTGGTGAAAGAGGAAGCTGCGCCGCCCTCGGCTGGCGTCGCCGGTATGGAAGGCATGGGAGGCTCGGGTAGTGGCGTCATGGGTGGCGTGCTCGGCAGTCTGGGCACCGGCCCGGCCCCCAAGATTCAGGCCCCCAAGAAGATCACCGTCTCCTCCGGCGTGATGGCGGGCAATCGCATCGTCGGTGAGACCCCGCAATATCCCGCCATCGCCAAAGCGGCAAGAATTCAGGGAACTGTCGTCCTGCAGGCAACGATTTCCAAGGGTGGAACGATCGAAAACCTGCGGGTCATCAGCGGCCCCCCCATGCTGCAAGGTGCCGCTGCGGAAGCGGTGCGCAGCTGGAGGTATAAACCCTATCTCCTCAACGGCGAACCCGTGGAGGTCGAAACTCAGGTCAATGTAGTCTTCAGTCTCGGCAGCTGATGTACCGCCCCGGTCCGGCTTGGTCGCCCCGGGGCTTCTCTCGATTTTCCGGCCTGCCCGCCTCTTGTCCTGCGAGCAGGTATTCCGTCAGCGATCTTTGGCACCTATCGCAGTCATTGCCTCAGGAGGAAAGATTCAGTGATTCTCGCTCAGATCCACCATCTCGTTGCCAACCCGGCGTCCCTCGGCTTCTTCCAGGAAGGCCAGACCGTCGGATTCAGCCCGATCGACCTCTGGAACAACATGGGCTGGCTCGCCCGTGGCGTCTGTTTTGTTCTGTTCATCATGTCCATCTGGTCGCTCGCCGTCATGATCGACCGCTGGCTCTATTTCAACGCCGCCCGCAAGCAGTCGCGTGAGTTTGCCCCTCGTGTTGCCGGCGCCCTGAAAGAAGGGAAGCTCGACGAAGCCGTCAAGGTCGCCGACCGCGCCAAGAAGTCCCACCTCGCTGAAGTTGTCACCGCCGGCCTCCAGGAATTCCGCAACTACGGCGGCGGCGGGGTTGTCAGCGTCGAGCAGATCGAATCCTCCAAGCGCGCTCTCGAGCGTGCCGAGGCTATCGTCCACGCCAAGCTGAAGAGAGGCCTCGGCTCGCTGGCCACCATCGGCTCCACTGCTCCGTTCGTCGGACTGTTCGGAACCGTCGCCGGCATCCTCAAGGCCTTCCAGGAAATCGCCACCCAGAAGACGCCTGGTATCGGCGCCGTCGCCGGCGGTATTTCTGAAGCTCTGGTCACCACCGCCTTCGGCTTGTTCGTGGCCATCCCGGCCGTCTGGCTCTTCAACTACTTCACCAACCGCGTGGAGGCCTTCGACGTCGAAATGGACAACTCCTCCAGCGAACTGATCGACTACTTCATCAAGCAGAGCAATCGCCGGTAGCCATCCGGCTGCCCTGTCCGCCCGCGTGGCGCCACGGGGTGAAGTACTGGTGAGCGAGAATCCTTCCAGCCGGGAGCACTTCCGGGGCTCCCGGCCCCTGATTGTCGCCACCGCGAGATTTCCGATCGGAGCGTAAGCCAATGGCAATTGCAGTAAGAAATGAAGGAGCCAAGGTCAACGCCAATATCAACGTCACCCCCATGGTCGACGTTATGCTGGTGCTGTTGATCATCTTCATCGTTATCACCCCCATGCTCCAGAACAAGGTGAACGTCGATCTGGCCACCAGCGCGAATGCCACCCCGATGGAAGACGCCAATAAGGAAGACTCCGTCGTCGTCGCCATCACCCGCGACAGCCGCGTGTACTTGGGCCAGAACCAGACCAGCGTTGCCAATCTTGGGTCTGAGGTTCGCGATGAGCTCGAGAACAAGACCAACAAGATCGTCTACTTCCGCGCTGACGCCCGCTCCCATTACGGCACCGTGATGGATGCCATCGATGCCGTTCGTACCGCTGGCGTCGAAGAAGTCGGCATGCTCACTGAGCAGCAGCTGCCCACCGCAACCCGGCCCCCCACCGCAGGCGGCCAGTAATCCGGAACAAGCCGTACACGAGTCAGGAAACGAGGAATTGAATTATGTCAATGAGCGTAGGCGGCGCTGGCGCCTTAAATGCCGAGCCGAACGTAACTCCTCTGATCGACGTGCTGCTGGTGCTCCTGATCATCTTCATGGTCATCGTGCCCGTCACCCCCCGCGGGCTCGATGCGCTGGTGCCCCAGCCTCCCAAGAACCCCAATCAATCCCAGCCGAATGACCGCACTATCGTCGTCCAGGTTCAGTCCGGCGCCGGTGGCGTTCCCAACTACATGATCAACGAGACCCCGGTCGCGAAAAACGACCTCGAAACCAAGCTCAACGAAATTTTTTCTACCCGCGCGGAAAAGGTGATGTTCGTTAAAGGCGATCCCAACCTGGACTTCCAGGCCGTCGCCGGCGTCATCGACACCGGCCACGCTGTTGGCGTGGATCACATCGGCCTCGTTACGCCGAAAATGCAGGCGGGCCAGTAATTTCAGAAGCCGGGCAGCAGGTGTTCTTTACCGGGGTGCACTCCGGTACTCTTGCTCCGGGCCGCAGAAGCAGTACAATCGCTCTCGGCAGCGCCCGAGTGCGTGGCTTTTAGGCTCCCGGCGAGCTGAAGGAGAAGACAGACAGCAATGAACCGAATCGCACGTTTTCTTGTGCTGGCCGCAGCCACAGCCCTCCTCGTGGCTTCTTCGACCGGCTGTAAACGCCTGGAGGCCCGCAATCAGCTCAACAAGGGTGTGCAGGCCTATAAGCAGGCGAAATACGAAGAGGCCATCGACCACTTCCAGAAAGCCGTCAGCCTCGATCCCACCTACCCGATGACCCGGCTTTATCTCGCTACCGCCTACGCGCAGCAGGTTGTTCCCGGTCTCGATACTCCCGAAAACGAGAAGACCGCACAGATGGCCATTAATGGCTTCATGCAGGTCCTCCAGGAGCATCCCGACGACATCACCAGCCTCAAGCAGATCGCTGCCCTCAACTACGACCTCAAGAAATTCGGTCCTGCCCGCGACTGGCAGCTGAAGGTTCTTGCAGCCGATCCAAAAGACGCCGAAGCCGCTTACACCATCGGCGTCGTTGACTGGACCCAAGCCTACCAGAATGCCATTCACGCTCTCCAGAGCGCCGGGCTGCAGGATGACGGCCAGGGTAATGCCAAAATGCCCAAACCCCTCTGCAAGGCCATCCAGGACCAAAACACGCCGCTCGTCACCGACGGCCTCAAGTACCTGCAGATGGCCGTCAGTCTCCGCTCGAACTACGACGACGCCATGCAATACCTGAACCTGATGTACCGCCGCAAGGCCGATCTCGATTGCGGCAACGATGCCGATCGCAAGGCCGACCTCGCGCAGGCTCAGGACTGGGTGCAGAAAGCCATGGGCGCCCGCAAGATCAACGAACAGAAGGCCAACGAGAAAGCCTCTGGCGGCGTGGTCATGCAGTAGTCCATCGCTGTCTCTGAATCCTGCAAAGCCCTCGCCCAAAGCGAGGGCTTTGCGTTGTGGGAGATTGCGCCGGGCCGCGGACGGAAGCCGACCTACGGACCGGACCGCGTCAGGGCGGTGATCGACACCACCCTGCAAGCGAAACCGAAAGGGAGCACGCACTGGAGTTGTCGAACCCTGGCGGCCGATCAGGGAATGAGCAAGTCCACCGTCGGCAATCTCCTGCGCAGCCACAATCTCAAGCCGCATCGCACCAGGACCTTCAAGCTGTCACGCGACCCGAGGTTCCTGGAAAAACTGACCGATGAATCGGCCTCCACCTGAACCCGCCGGAGAAGGCGATCGTGCTTTGTGTCGATGAAAAGAGCCAGATTCAGGCCCTGAATCGCACTCAGCCCGGCCTTCCTCTGAAGAAAGGCCGTTGCGGTACCCTGACGCACGACTACAAACGGAATGGAATCACCACCTGTTCGCCGCGCTCGATCTGCTGCAGGGCAAAGTCATCGGCGACTTTCACAAGCGCCACCGGCATCAGGAGTTTCTTAGTTTCCTGCGCTGTATCGACCGGAAGTTTCCCGGCAAGACTGTCCTGCACTTAGTCATGGATAACTACGGCACACACGGACACCCCAATGTTCAAGCCTGGCTCAGCAAGCACCCTCGCTTCGTGGTTCACACGGTGCC
>Ga0224555_1000544_pt1 | contig 57090 bp, 58 predicted proteins | sample 714S23034metaG_FD_180687 | JGI IMG/M metagenome (GOLD analysis project Ga0224555, IMG submission 180687) | Peat soil microbial communities from Stordalen Mire, Sweden - 717 S2 30-34 | ecosystem: Environmental > Terrestrial > Soil > Wetlands > Peat | place: Sweden: Norrbotten County, Stordalen... | reverse complement strand
CTGATTGGCGGCGTTCAAATCCACTACGCCAGCCGCATTGAAGACGTGCTGGCCGTGGCCCTGCCGCTGCTCAAGGCAAGGCCCGACGCACAGCCTGCTGCACCTGAGCTGGTGAAAGCCGAGAGCGCCGCGGCATAAGCGGGCTGTGACCAACAATGAGAAGGCCGGCGAACCTGCCGGCTTTCTTTATTTTTGGGGGTAGTGATGTGCGAGCGAAAGGAACCGGGTAAAACTACGAATCAGGCAGCCGCCGACTGCAGTGGTTCAACTTTTTTACGTCCGGTTTTTGCCCTGGATGCCTGCCAGAAGTCGTAGTCGTTCTGAATATTGAACCAGATATCCGGGGAGTCCTGCCCGAATGCTTCGCTGATCTTGATCGACATCTCCGGCGTAACGCCGGCTCTTTCATTCAGGACGCGCGAGAGCGCAACTCTCGAAACGCCAATATGCGCCGCAAATCCTGTAACGCTCATGGGGATAGCCTCGATCGCTTCCTTGATTATCCTTCCGGGATGGGGTGGATTGTGCATCCGTTCTGTTACCGTCCTATCTCCGGAACCGACAAGCCCCTGCAAATCTTCCGCCAGCAAATCTGCAACCTCTGTGTGGCGAGGAATTGCTTCGGTCTGTCCGGTTATTGGATTGCACCACAAGGAGTGCGAGCCGCCTTCGCGTTTCAAATAACACCCGTGCAGGCGCAGGTGGCGCAGCAAGGATTCACGCTTCACTGGATCGTAACCGTCTCACGCAAGGCATCGGCCGGAGCACCGCGAAGTCCATCCTCTCGGCGGTCTTCCAGAATCAGTTGAATCGCAGCGCCCAGGCTTGCACGGCACTCTTCCACGCTTCGTCCCTGGCCGTTGGCGCCGGGAATCTCAGGCGACCATGCGACATACCAGTCATTATCCCGCTCGATAACCGCTGTGAATTCGTTCCGCATGGAAAGAGTATAGAACGGAATCACCCATTTCAGTCGAAGATCAGGTTCGAATCCTGGGTTGCGGGGCACACAATCCTCCCGTTCAGGCGCAAACCATCCCCTAAACACCCTGGAACCCGTTCTGTACAAAAAAAGAGCAACTTTAGTATCCCCGCCCTGCTGAAAACCGGGATTGTGCCGATAAAAGCGACAGTACCCGGTGCGCGCATGCGCACCCAGAGCGGAGACCATGGCAACCTCACCGGTAACCCCACATCAGATTGTGCCGCTGCACCTATCCGGAAACACCACCGAGCAGCAGAACAAGCAGCTCCAGGAGTTTCTTGGCGCGGCGGTCGAGGAGGCCTACCGTACAGCCATCGAAAATCTTGACCGTCAAAGCGCGCAGGTGGTGCTGGACAAGGAAAAAACGCTCAAGTCCGAAGTCGCCGGCCAGGTGGTGGAGATCATCCACCGCAATACGGCAAGCGACAAATTCAAGGACGAGGAGATGGGCTCCAATCGCGTCTATCCGCCCACCTACCGCGTGCGGCCGGTGGAGGCGCAGGTAACGGCGCTGAAGGGGTACTTTCCCAGCCTGGGCAGTTGCATGGAAAAGCTGGGCCGTCGTCCGCTTCCTGAAGGCGCGGAGGCCTGGTTCGTGATTCCGCGCTGGCAGGCGCTGGCTCAAACCTACAACGAAGCGGTGCAGTTGGTTGTGGAGCTTCTGGCCTCCAAGCGCAGGTTCTCCAACCGCATCATCGGCCGCCTGGGCCCGGAGTATCTGCGCCAGAGCGAGCGCACCAAGCTGGCGGAGAAGATTCTCGCCGAGCAGCAGGAGGGCAACGACCTGCTCGTAGTTGCCGCGCAAGCCGGCATACTCCATCGCGGCTCCTCTGCCCGGCGTACCCGCATCGCCATAGCCGGAAACGAGTTTTGCATGGGCATATTCGCCTTTGCCTGCATGCTCCTCACCCATCCCGAGCGCCTCTCCAGCGGCGATACGCTGATGGTCGACTGCGGCGGCGACGAGTATTCCATGCGCGGCGACTATACCTTCGACCGCGTCCCCCTCTTCGACTACGACCTCAGCGGCATCGAGTTCAGCATCTTCTATGAAGACCGCGCCCGCAACCTCTGGGGAACGCCTACCGGCTTCCTCTACAAGCTGGTGTGAGAAGAGCAGGGAATAGGGAACAGGGAATAGAGAATAGGGAATAGGGAACAGGAAATAGAGAATAGGGAATAGGGAACAGGAAATAGGAAATAGGAAACAGGAAATAGGAAATAGATTCGAGAACAGAAGGCCAGACCAGCCAATCAAGCTCCGTGCCCCATCCTTTCCGCTTTTTTCTGCGGAAAGGGTGGGATACCACATCATTCAACCGTCGTGCTTTTTCCACTACATGTTCGCTATCCCTGCTTTGTCGCGTCTAACCGGCAGAGGATATTCTTCTTAGCGTGATGCAGGTTCTCCCGTTTGGCGCGATGAAAAACTGGCTTGGCGCCGCCGTGGCTGCGTGTGCCTTGCTGGCCGCGCCTCTTGCGGCGCCGGCGCAGGAACTCACGCTGCACGTCGACGTGAAGCTGGTAAATGTTTTCGTAAACGTCACTGACCGCAACGGCGCCATCGTGCCCGGTCTCACCCGCGAGGATTTTGCCCTCGCCGAAGATGGGCAGCCGCAACAGATTGCAGTCTTCGAGCGGCAATCGGAGCTTCCTCTAAACCTGACTCTGGCCATCGATACGTCAGGCAGCGTGCAAAAGGATAGGTCTGCCGAGGCGGACGCGGCTCGCCGCTTTGCCCATGCGATTCTGCGCCCGCACGATCGCATAAGTCTGCTCGAATTTGCCACCGAGGCGCGTGAGATCACGCCCTTTACCGGCAAGTTGAGCCAGATCGATCGCGGACTGGGCCAGTTGCGCGGCGACTGGTCTACGGCGCTCTACGACGATATCGTTGCGGCTTCAGACCGTCTGGGCAAAAATCCGGAGCGCTCGCCGCGGCGAGTGCTGGTCCTGGTCTCCGACGGCGACGATACGGCGAGCAGCGCTACCTACTCCCAGGCCCTTGAGGCGGCATTGCGCAACGAGGTGATGATCTACGCCATCATCGACGTGCCCATCGAAGCCAGCGCCGGTCGAGACCTGGGCGGCGAGCACGCGCTCATTACGCTGGCTGAAGAGACCGGCGGCAAGAGTTTCTACGCCAGCGACGGCGGACTGGACAAAGCCTTTGCCCAGGTCAGCGGCGATCTGCGTACCCAATACTTGCTCGGCTACTATCCAAAAAATCAAAAGCCCGGCAGTGCCTTCCACCGCGTGCAGGTCACAATCCCCAGAGCCGCGCCCGGTGCCTTCAATATCCGCCACAAAACCGGCTATTACATGGATTCGCCGGCCAAGGGCAACTGATTGGCGCGGATTCCGCCCGTTTTTTCGCTCAACTCCAGCCGTTGACAATCTTCGAGTTGCTTTTTTTGCGGAATTTGTTTTCACTGCAACGAATTCTGCTGGATAAAGATCAAAAATAGTCAAAGATGATAGCGTCAATCACAGCGCACTTTCTCAAGGAGCCGTTGGATGTTGCACCAGTTCTCTGGCACTGCCCGGCAATCGAAGCTTTCTGCGCGGCGCGCGTTCGCTATGCGTGCAATCTTCACTCTTGTGATTTACTTCTGGGCTTTCTTCAATCCACTCTGCGCCCACGCGCAGGTGGCCATGCTGCTCGAGGAACCCTACGGGCGCCTGGGCAGCATGAATCCCACCGGCCACGCCGTCGTGTATCTCGCGCGCGTCTGTGCGGATTCTCCACTGCGGCTGCGCCGCTGCGCGCCCGGCGAAATGGGCGTGGTCATCGGCCGCTATCACTATGTTGGCGGATATGACCGGCTCGCCATCCCGCTTATCCCGTATCTGTATGCCGTTGACTCGCTCGCCGGCGTGCCTGCGCAGGCCAGCATCCAGATCGAAGCCGCGCTGCGCGATCAATGGCGCCGCCGGCATCTTGAGGCGCTGGTGCCGGATCTCCCCGTGCCCATTCTCGAGAAGCTGCCGTTTTCTTCCACCGTAACCGCCGCGTCGGATGACCAGCCCGCTCGATTCGTTGGGACCGGTATGGCCGAGACAAAACCGGTGGAGTCTAAATCGGATGGAGTTGAATCGCCGGGGACCGTCCCGCCGGGCGAATGGTACATGCTGGTCGGCTCAGCGTATGACCGGAAGATATACGGCTTCGAGCTCGACTCCACTCCGGCGCAGGATGACGCCTTCATCGCCGCGTGGAACGGCCGTGCCAACCATTCGCACTTCAATCTGCTCTTCCACAACTGCGCCGACTTTGCTCGCGTTGTTCTCGACTTCTACTACCCGGGCGCGGTGCATCGCAACTGGGTCGCGGACATCGGCTTGACCACGCCCAAGCAGGTGGCGAAATCCATTCGGCGCTACGGGCAGAGCCATCCGGAACTGCACATGAGCATCTTTATCGTGCCCCAGGTGCCGGGCAGCATCCGGCGCAGTCATCATGCCGACGGCATTGCCGAAGCCCTGGTCATGTCAAAGAAGTACGTTGTGCCGCTGGCGGTGCTGAGTCCCGTCGCCGTGGGCAGTCTGGTTGTCGCATGGGCAACCGAGGGCCGCTTCAGACCCCCGCGCGAAGCTCCGCCGATGGCCGAACTACGCACCCCCCGTAAAGTGACTCCACGCGGCAGCGCCTGCCACTGAAGACGTGCGTATCGACGACTACGCCTTCGGCTTTGCCGAAGCTGACGCCGAGGACTACGTTGGCGGTTTTGCGGGCGGCGCCGGGGATGGTGATTAGCTCGGCGAGGGTTTGGGGAACCTGGCAGGCGAAGTCAGAGATGATTTTGCGGGCCGCGCCCTGGATGGATTTGGCTTTGTTGCGGAAGAAGCCGGTGGTGCGGATGAGGGCTTCGAGCTGGGGCAGGGTTGCTTTGGCCATCGCTTGCGGAGTGGGTAAGCGGCGGAAGAGCGCCGGAGTGACCATGTTGACGCGGACGTCTGTGCATTGGGTGGAGAGGATTGTGGCGACCAGCAGTTCCCAGGGAGTGCGGTGGGTGAGGGCGCACTCAACGCTGGGATAGACTTCGTCGAGAGCTTTGAGGATGGCGGCGATGCGGTCCGGGGCCAGGTCGCCGCGTTGGGTTTGCTTCTTTGCGACGGGTTTGCGGATGGATTTTGCAGTCGTGGTCATATTTTTCCGGTTGAGATTTATGCTATCCCACCCATGCCGCAAACGGCGCGGCATGGATGGGGCACTCTTCACCGCGACCGATTCGAGGATTATGGCCGGGGAATTTGCAGTGGTAAGCAATATTGTGTACTATGTAGTGCGTGAAGAGTTCGGAGTTTAAGCGGTGGCTCGCAATACGTGGCGTGACGTTTGGAGCGCAGAAGGGATCGCACCTGAAACTGTATTTCAACGGCCGTCAGTCGATTCTACCGATCCACTGCAAGGAACTTGGTAAAGGCCTGGTGGAAACTATCAAAAAGCAACTTGGTCTTAAGGACAAGGAGTGACAATATGCGCGGATATCCAGTGAACCTCCGTAAGGATGGGAAGTTTATTCTCGTCACTTTTCCGGACATTCCCGAAGCAATTACTCAGGGCAACAATCGAGTTCACGCGCTTGAAATGGCCAAAGAGGCGCTTGAAGTATCGATGGATTTTTATTTCGAGGATCAACGCCCGATTCCCATGCCTTCCCGACCCAAGCGGGGTCAGGCGGTGGTGGAGTTGCCTGTGAGCGTCGCGGCGAAGGTTCTGCTGCTGAATGAAATGTTGCGGCAGAAGATTCGGCCTATCGATTTGGCGCGGCGGATTGGAACGACGAAGCAGGAGGTGAACCGGCTTACGGATCTTAAGCATGTTACCAAGATTGACCGCATTGATGCCGCTTTGCGGGCGCTGGGGAAGCGGCTTGTTTTGGATGCGGCGTGATGGGCTTATCGCCTCGAAATTATTTCAATTTCAGGCAATGCATCAGAGACGATATCAATCAGTTGATGTTCGCAGACAATTTTGTAATGAATTAACTCACCGAGATGTCCACCAGTATCGCGAGCAAGGTGTTCCAGAAAATGCGATTTTGAATATAGCCGAAACCTTTTGCCTTCATAGACTTCATCATCGTATTGCCCGCAGCCGCCGACACATTCTTCAGTAACTAAAAATGCCGCGATGCGTTTCCAGTAGAGTCGGAATGATAGGCATCCTTCTACCGATTCAATAGGGGCAGCGTCATTTAACAGGAAGGACAACTCCACAGGTAAGCTTGTCGATTCAATGCTGCCGCGCATCGCTTCATTGACTATTGCCTCTTCGACAATCAATTCAAGTTCAGCAATGCTCAATGGAGTCAGTGAACGGAGAAACAGATGTTTTGCCTGATTGATTCGTGCAAAATAATCGATCTGAATCTCCATCGCCGTTCAACTCTCCATATAGACAAAAGCCCGTGGCTAAAGCCACTCTGATAATAAGCCTAATTTCAGAGGCCTGAAGGCCTCTGCTCCCTCCAGAGAAAAACCTCGCTCAGCCTCTATGCAGTGGGTATTCTCAAATAATTCTGCGTTCTGGTTCAGGCGAGTAGGCGGGCTTTGCGACCTTGCGAGCGAAGGAGGGTGACGGCTTGCTTGTCGAAGCTGACGAATTCTTCCGCGCCTAGCCAGCGGCCTTCGTATGCGATGGCGCCGTCGGCGAAGTCTCCGCCTTTATCGAGAATTTCCAGCCCTGCCTCTACGGCCAGTTGGTTGGTCACCACATTCTCGCTTTCAATAAGCGAACGAATTGACTGAGCGACCTCCGCAACGGGCCTTTTATAGCCTCTCCGCATGACCCAAACGAATTCGCAAAGGGCTGCCACGGGGATCGCCACCAAGTCGGCTGTCCGTAGTGCATGAGCCGCAGGCCGTGTTTGAGTTGGGTCATCGCGCACAGCAGCCCGCAGCAGAACATTGGTGTCTGCGACGATCTTCATCGCTTGCCTGCCCAGGCATCTTCGGTGATCTTCTTGATTTGCGCGATGGTGAGCCTGGGGCCACCCTTCCGTTCCAGGCTGCCGATAAATTTGTCGATCGAGCCTTTTCGCGAGGCAGATCCGACCGCGAGCCGTCCGTCCGGCAGTTTGTCCACCTCAACCTTCTGCCCTGGAGCAACGTTGAGATGCCGGAGCAACTCCTGCTTCAGGGTGATCTGGCCCTTGGCGGTAATCGTTAGAGTGGGCATCGATTGGACCTCACTATTTATAGTAAGGCAAATTATCCTTACTGTCCAGTATTTTCGAAGTGTGAAACGCGTCAAAGCCGCATGAGCGAAAGGCCCGTGGCTAAAGCCACGGCTTACAAATAAGCTTCACTCAGGGGCCTGAAGGCCCCTGCTCCCTCCGATGCCCGTCCTCGTCACGGTTGAAGATTCGGGCTGATCCGCTTACATTTGCGGATTGCCGCTTAGCCAATTTGCAAGCTTTTTGATGGGCAGACGGACGCCGATGTAGAACTGGCCGAAGAGGGCGTAGACGGCGCTTACTTCGTCGAAGCGCATTTCGTAGATTAGTTTTTTGAAGATGACGGGGTCTTCGGCGAAGAGGTCTACACCCCACTCCCAATCATCCATTCCTATGGAGCCGGAGATGATTTGCTTGACCTCTCCGGCATAGCGGCGGCCGATGAGGCCGTGCTCGCGCATCATGCGCTGGCGGTCGGCGAAGGGGACGGTGTACCAGTTGACCTGCTCGCCGCGCTTGCGGTCCATGGGGTAGAAGCAGAGGTATTTGGCGTCGGGGACGGCGGGGAAGAGACGCGGGGCCATGGCGGCGGAGGAACGCTCGAGAGTGGCGGCGATTTCGGCGGTCCACTCGGGGGAGTGGGTTTCGAGACCTTTGGCGGAGGCGGCTTCGTAGGTTTTGCGGGTGGATTCGTAGAGGCCTAGCTCGACGATGGAGACGTAGGAGTGGACGGGCGTGAGGAAGCTGTAGAGATCGGTTTGTGCGAGCGCGAGTTCGACCTGGTTGAGGGATTCCAGGGAGTCGCGGAAGTGGATGAGGATCAGGTCGCCTTTGTGACCTAGCTGGGAGTAGAGAGCGGTATGGATGGGGGCTTCGGGGGTGGTGCGCTCCAGAGAGCTTAGTACGGCGGTGGCTTCGGCGGCGATCTTTTTGCGTTCGCCTTCCGCGCAGGACCGCCAGGATTTCCAGTCGAAGCGGAAGAATTGATGGAGGAGGGACGAGCCTTCAAGAGTGAGCGGGACGGGGGGGAAGTCAGACAAGGGGGATGCCTTTCGTTTGAATACTTCCTCATCGTAGCAAAACTAAGGTGAGGATGTGCTTTCCCACCCTTACGACAAAAACAAGAGCGTCGTGCCCAAGGGGCGCCCAGGTGTGGCACTCGGTGTGGGTTCGTGGTTTCCCACCCTTGCGCCAGGAAAAACGCGCAAGGATGGGGCACGGGGCGTTTTTGGTACAAGTAGCAAGTTAGCCCCGCTGCGCGGGATAGCAAGTTGGCAAGTTAGCGAGTGCGGCGATTTGGCTGGTGCAAGCCTGTTCCGGACTTGGGGAAATCGCAGGTCACGAGGCAGGCGCGGCATGGGTCCATCCTGGGTCGGGTGTGGCCCTATATACTGGATAGGTCCATGAGCGAAAGAATACTGGCTTTTCTTGTTCAATTTATAACCCATGTGATTGACGCCGGCGGGTACGCCGGAATTGTTGCGCTGCTGGCTATCAATTCAGCCTGCATTCCTCTGCCATCTGAGCTGATCATGCCGTTTTCCGGCTACCTGGTTTATCTGGGGCGGTTCAACCTGATTCTGGTGGCGCTGGCGGGGGCGGTGGGGTGCAACCTGGGTTCGGCGTTTGCTTACTGGCTGGGCGCCAAGGGCGGACGGCCGATGGTGGAGCGCTACGGGAAATGGGTGCTGATGAGCCACCACGACCTGGATCGCATGACACGGTTCTTTGAGAAGTACGGATCGATTACGGTGTTACTGGCACGGATGGTGCCGATGGTGCAGACATTTATTGCGTTTCCGGCGGGGATTGCACGGATGCCGCGATTGCGCTTTCACATCTACACTACATTGGGCTCCTTTACCTGGTATTTTTGCCTGGCTTACGCGGGCATGAAGCTGGGCGAGAAGTGGCATACCGATCCCAGATTTTACGAGTGGTTCCACCGCTTCCACCTGGTGGTGGAGATTGCGCTGCTGCTGGGTGTGGTGTGGTTTGTGTGGTCGCACCTGAGCCGCGAAAGAGAAGCACGCGCGGCTTGAAGGCGAAGATTTGGATGGAAACAGGCTCAAAGGCGTACACTGTTTCGTCTGCCGGATTACGAAGTGGATTGTATTGAGAAGAAAGCAATCAAAGGAAGGTTAGGAGAAGAGATGGGAACTGAAGAGAAAGGCGGCCAAAAGCCCGCTGAAGCACAGAAGGTTGCGCCCGCGACGGGCAAACTGGGAGTGATGGTGGTGGGCCTGGGCGCTGTAGCTACTACGATGATCGCTGGAGTGGAGGCCGTCCGCCGCGGACTGGCCAAGCCGATCGGCTCGCTGACACAGATGGGCACCATCCGGCTGGGCAAGCGCACGGACAGCAAGTCTCCGCTGATCAGGGATTTTGTGCCGCTGGCCAAGCTGGACGACGTGGTCTTTACAGGCTGGGACATCTTTGAAGATAACGTTTATGAGTCGGCAGCGCACGCCGAGGTCCTAGACAAGGAGACGCTGGCGAAGCTGAAGCCGTATCTGGAGACGATCAAGCCGATGCCGGCGGTCTTTGATCAGTTCTACGTGAAGCGGTTGCACGGGACGCACGTGAAGAAGGGCAAGAACAAGCGCGATCTGGCGGAGCAGTTGAGAGCCGACATTCAGGCATTCAAAAAGACAGTGGACCGCGTGGTGATGATCTGGTGCGGGTCGACGGAGATTTTTTTGGAGCCGACGGCGGTGCATCAGAGCATCGCGGCCTTTGAAAAGGGGCTCGAAGACAACGATGTCGCGATTGCGCCTTCACAGATTTATGCTTATGCGGCGCTGAGCGAGGGCGTTCCTTTTGCCAACGGCGCGCCGAACCTGACCGTGGATACGCCGGCGATGATCGAGCTCTCGAAGAAGAACGCGGCGCCGATCTGCGGCAAGGACTTCAAGACCGGGCAGACGTTTATGAAGACGGTACTGGCGCCGGCTTTCAAGGCGAGGATGATCGGCGTCTCGGGCTGGTTCTCGACCAATATTCTGGGCAACCGCGACGGCGAGGTGCTGGACGAGCCGCAATCGTTCAAGACCAAGGAAGAGTCAAAGCTGGGATCGCTCGAATACATCTTTCAGCCGGAGCTTTATCCCGATCTCTACAAAAAGATCTACCACAAGATTCGCATTGAGTATTACCCGCCTCGCGGCGACCAGAAAGAAGCCTGGGACAACATCGATATCTTCGGCTGGCTGGGCTACCCGATGCAGATCAAGGTGAACTTCCTTTGCCGGGATTCGATTCTGGCCGCGCCGATTGCGCTGGACCTGGTGCTGTTTCTCGACCTGGCCAAGCGTACGCCGGAGCTGCGCTCGATTGGGATTCAGGAGTGGCTGAGCTTCTATCTGAAGTCGCCGCAGTCGGCGGCTGGGCTTTATCCCGAGCACGATTTGTTTATCCAGTCGATGAAGCTGAAGAACACGCTACGGCACATTATGGGCGCAGGGCTGATTACGCACCTGGGCCTCGAATACTATGACTGAGCATTTGCCATGCAGGCAGAAGCTCCCGTTGGTCGCAAAAGCAAAAGCCCCATCCGTCAGGGTGGGGCTTTGTTCATGTGGAATTTATTCGATCTTAAGGGTGCAGAACTGGCTGATGCGATCGTCTAAACGTTTAAGCGAAGCGTGACAGACAGGCGAGTAGTATCTTGACGTTAAAGGCCAGGTGATGAGGGTAGATTTCAGGAAATCGACAATTGGGTCGCCGGCAGTGTTGGCGCTGACCTTGGCGCTGGCTGCTGTTGCCTGGGCGCAGTCTACTCCGAAGACTTTTCCTTCTACCATGCCTCAGACTGCTCCTAAAAATGGCCCGTCTTCGGAATCTGCGCCGGGGACGGCTCCCGTGGGGGGCGATTCGGCGGCTACAGCTGTGAATCCTGACAAGGTGGTTGAGCCAGGCAGCCAGAAGATTGATGTGAAGCCGGGAAGCATCGACGACGTGAGCGCGGTGGGCAATCGCGATATCGGCGGCCGGGGGATGGGGAACTGGTACTCGGAGGATACCGAGATCAAGATGGGCAGGCTCTATGCCTCGCAGATTGAGAAGAGCACCAAGTTCATTACCGATCCTGAGGTGGTGGACTATGTGAACCGCGTGGGGCAGAGCATCGTGAAGAACTCCGACTGCAAGGTGCCGTTCACCATCAAGATCATCGATTCGGACGAGATTAATGCGTTTGCGCTGCCGGGTGGGTTCTTCTTCGTCAACTCCGGGCTGATTCTGAATGCAGACGAGGAGGCGGAACTGGCCGGGGTGATGGCTCACGAGACGGCCCACGTTTGCGCGCACCATGCGGTGAGGGAACAGACGCGCATGCACTATGCGCAGTTGGGCGTTGTTCCGCTGATCTTTATTGGCGGCTGGACGGGGTATGGGGTCTATGAGGCGGCCGCGATCTCGGTGCCCGTCACTTTCATGCAGTTTAATCGCGATTTTGAGGAGCAGGCTGACTACCTGGGGGTGCAGTATATGTACCGAGCCGGCTACGACCCGCAGGCATTTATCAGCTTCTTTGAGAAGATTCAGGCTCTGGAGAAGCGCAAGCCGGGGGCTGTGGCCAAGGTCTTTGCCGACCACCCGCAGACGCCGGAACGCATTCTGCGCACGCAGGAGGAGATTGCGCGCATCCTGCCGCCGCGGGAGGAGTACACGGTGACCACTTCGGAGTTCGACGACGTAAAGACGCGGCTGGCGCGGATTGAAAACAAGCGGCGGCTGGTGGACCTGAAGGATAAGCCGTCGTTGCGGCGGCCCCGCAAGGGGAGCGGTGACCCGGCCGGCACGACCGGCACAGGGAGCGGTCAAACCGCTCCGAGCAGCGACGATAAACCCACACTGCACCGTAGCGACGAGCAGTAACCAGGGCATGGGGCTTGTGTTGGGCGGCTCGGCGGTCTACATTAGTGGCGGAGAGCGAATCGACGGGTCCCGCGAGACGGCGATGCCGGCGCTGACCGGCGGGAAGACCGCGCGGGCGATTCACTCTCAGGAAGATCTCCCCTCATGAAGAAAATCGTCATTGTTGCAGCCCTATTTATGCTTATCCTGTTGCTGACGAAGATCGCCAACCAGGTTCCGCCGGATCGACCCTCGGGGGTGGCGTTCTCACTGAAGGCACAGCAGGTGGTGGAGTGTTCGCCGGCGGAGATCTCGATGGTGGATAACCACCAGACGATGACTCATCTGGAGAAAGACGATAGCTGGCCGGATTGCTCCACATTCCACAAGGGCGATGTGCTGGATTTCTACCTGTCGCGCGGGGAGAAGACCCATTATCTGAACGTTGAAAAGACGGAGTGGTGGCGCAAGGCGATGTGAGCTTGTATCCTCTTTAAATTATCTCCTTGCACCGTCTCTACGGGACTCCATAACGAGCTTACCAAATCATGTTTCCCCACGCTGAAGCGCGGGGCTAACAAACTCTGCGCCTCCGGCGCGTTTGTGCGTGCCGTTGGGCTGTAATCTCGCACAGGCGGAAAATCGGAGCTCACCGCACCATCCGTCTTAACAGCCCAATCTCTTGGGTGTGGGTTCGGCTCAGGCCCAACCGGATGGGTTTTGGTCTGGGACTTGCTCGATTCGGGCGAGGGGAACGAGAGGCGGAAAGCAGATGAATTTCCTGTAACTACCGGAAAATCCTTGAACTGATGGGTGAAAACGCGTTATATACAAGACTACCGGCAGTAATGCCGGAACCAGCTCCCAGGCAACAAACCGTTCGAGGAGGCAATCTCATGCGCAGCAATGCTGTCCGCTCTAACCTGCTGGTCCCCATGGTGCGCGAGGTCATGGATATTCGCCAGGCCTCGGACTATTTGGGGATTTCACCGGATACGCTCTATAAATACGCTTCGGACGGATTTGTGCCGGCGTTCAAGCTGGGCAATCGCTGGAGGTTCAAGCGCTCGCGGCTGGACGAGTGGATGGACCGGCAATCGGATATGCAGGCTGGCGAGATTGATCCGGAGTTGAAGAAGCCGGTTCGGCCGGCGCTATAAAGCAGGGACTAGGGATAGGGAATAGAAAAGCTCGATGGTTGAGAATTGTGCTATCCCAGGTGCCCAAAGGCGAGGCACCAGGGGCACCCACCTTTAATGACTACCGACCAATACACCACTCATACCTGAATCCTAACTGCTATTCACTATTCACTGTGCCCTAATTCCCTCGTGCCTTAATCCTTGATCTCTATTCCCTGACTTCTAACCCCTGAGCCCTGTTATTCTTACAACGTGGACCACAACCGCCGCATTGGGCTATTGCGCCGCCGTTTGAGCTGGGCCGGACTCTCTGGTCTGCTGGTTACACACCATCCCGACGTTCGCTATCTTTCAGGATTTACAGGGTCCAGCGCTGCGCTGGCTGTGACTCGCAGGTCTGCGCGGCTGTTTACCGATGGACGGTATTCCGAGCAGGCTGCGGCTGAGGTCAAGGCTACACAGGTGGAGATCGTTTCGGGGGCTCCGGCGGTTGCTGCGGTCCAGTGGCTGGCGGCTCAGCCGGGAGCGGAGTTTGCCGGGTTCGATTCGAATTGGACCACTGTGGCTGAACTGGGGCGCTGGAGGGCTGCGCTGCCGGCACGGTTGCGGCGGTCGTTTCTTTCTGCGCTGGCTGCGCCACTGGTGGAGAATTTGCGCCTGTTGAAGGATGAGGATGAGCTGGCGCTGATGCGTGAGGCGGCGCTGCTGGGGTGCAGGCTCTTCGAGCACATTCTGGGGTTTGTGCGGCCGGGGATGGCGGAGATTGAAGTGGCCGCGGAGCTGGAACATCAGGCTCGGATGCTGGGGGCGGAGGGTATGTCGTTTGAGACCATTGTGGCCTCAGGGACGCGCTCGGCGCTGCCGCATGGGCACGCTACGGCCGCGCCGCTGCCCCGTAGAGGCTTTCTTACGCTCGACTTCGGTATAATCCTCGGAGGCTACTGTTCCGATATGACCCGTACGGTTTACCTGGGAAAGCCCAGAGTTGAGGAGCGGACAGCCTATGAGGCAGTGCTTGAGGCCCAGGAAGCCGCGATAGCCGCGGTAGCTCCGGGAGTACGTTGCGGAGAGGTGGACGAAGCTGCCCGCGGCGTATTGCGCAGTGCTGGTTTGGCGGAGGCTTTTACGCACTCCACAGGCCACGGCGTGGGGCTGGAGATTCACGAGCCGCCACGGGTGGGCGCCGGACAGGCAATCCGGCTGCAGGCCGGGATGGTGGTGACCATTGAGCCGGGAATCTATCTGGCCCATCGGTTTGGGATTCGCATTGAGGATATGGTGGCTGTAACCGGAAGCGGAGGGCAGGTGTTGACGCCCGCGCCGAAGGCGCTGATTGAACTTTAGAGCCGTCCCGCAGGTTTGGGGGAGATTAAGGAACGAATGAAAGCACAGGATTTAGCGGATCTGAAACAACTGATTGACTTCCTGAAGGAACATCAGGTTGCCGAGTTCGACCTGGACCGTGGCGACTTGAAGATCCGGCTCAAATTTAACCAGCCGGGGGGATCGTCGGCGGGGTTGGATGAGTTGGCGCGGTTGCTCAGTACTTCTCCTCCGGCGGTCGCGCAGGCAACTGCGGCAGCGGCGCATCCGGCGGTTGCGACACATGCGGCGGCTGAGGCGGCGGACCCGAATGCGGGGCTGCATATGGTGAAGTCGCCGATTGTGGGCACGTATTACGGTTCTCCCTCGCCCGGCTCAGCAGCCTTCGTATCTCCCGGCGACCAGGTGGAAAAGGGCCAGGTGATCTGCATCGTCGAAGCCATGAAGCTGATGAATGAGATTGAATCCGACGCCGCCGGCGAGATTGTGAAGTGCTTTGTCAGCAACGGGCAGCCCATTGAGTTTGGGCAGCCGCTCTTTTCAGTCCGGCAGAGGTGAAGGAAACAAGCGGAGTTAGCGTTGTTAGCGCGGTTACCGGAGCTCGCACGTCTGTATGCCACACTAACTCCGCTGGTATTGCTAACACCGCTAACCGGCGCGAAGCGCGGCTAACGCTGCTTAAAAGGAAAGAATGTTTCGTAAAGTACTGATCGCTAATCGCGGCGAAATTGCGCTGCGCATAATCAACGCCTGCCGGGAACTCGGCATACGGACGGTCGCCATTTATAGCGAGGCGGACCGGAACGCGCTGCACGTGCGCTTTGCCGACGAGGCTATCTGCATTGGACCGCCGCGGCTGGCGGAGAGTTATTTGAACGTGCCGGCGGTGATCTCAGCGGCTGAGATTGCGGATGTGGACGCGATCCATCCTGGCTACGGGCTGCTGAGCGAGAATGCCAACTTCGCAGAGGTTTGCCGCGCTTCCAATATCAAATTTATCGGGCCTCCGCCTGAGGTAACTCGCCTGATGGGCGAGAAGGAAAAGGCGCGCCAGGCGATGAAGAAGGCTAAAGTGCCCATTCTGCCCGGCTCCGATGGCGTGATTGCCACGGCCGAAGAGGCGCTGGTATGGGCTAAGAAGGTGGGTTTTCCGGTCATTCTGAAGGCCAAGGCCGGCGGCGGCGGGCGGGGGATGAGGATTGTGCGCTCGGCCGAGGAGCTGCAAGGCCTGTTCCATGCCGCTACGGGCGAGGCGTCGAATGCCTTTGGGAACGGCGAGCTGTATATGGAGAAGTACATCGAGAACCCGCGCCACATTGAGTTCCAGGTGCTGGCCGATGAGCATGGGAACGTGGCTTCGCTGTTTGAGCGCGAGTGCTCGATTCAGCGGCGGCATCAAAAGCTGATCGAGGAGGCGCCCAGCCTGCAGGTCAGCGCGAAGCTGCGCGAGGAGCTGGGACGGACGGTTTGCCGCTGCCTGGCGGAGATCGGCTACCAGAACGCGGGCACGGTGGAATTTTTGATGGATGCGGACAAACAGCTCTACTTTATCGAGATGAATACCCGCGTCCAGGTGGAGCATCCCGTTACCGAGGCGATTACCGGGGTGGATATTGTGAAGGCGCAGTTGCGCATTGCGGCCGGTGAGCGGCTGGACGCGATTCTGCCGGCGAAGCTGGAGATTCGCGGCCACGCGATTGAGTGCCGCATCAATGCCGAGCATCCTGCGACATTTATTCCTTCGGCGGGGAAGATTACGGCGTTCCACGTGCCCGGCGGAAACGGCGTACGCGTGGATTCGGCGCAGTACACCGAGGGAGTGGTGCCGCCCTACTACGATTCGCTGATTGCCAAGCTTATAGTTCACGGCTGCGACCGGGCAGAGGCGATTGCCAAGATGGAGCGGGCGCTGGGGCAATTTGTGGTGCAGGGCATTGAGACTTCGATTTCATTGCACCAGGCGATTTTTGCGGATGCCGGATTTCGCGCGGGCGAGTTCGATACCGGGTTTATGGAGCGGTTTTTGGCGGCCAGGTCGACGGACGAGAAGTAGATCGTAAGCACGGAACGGCGAGAGGTTCACATCGGGAGGTCGATGATGGGCGCGATGGATCGCAGAGAGTTTCTGCGTACGGGCGGGTTGGCTCTGGGGGTTGGGGTTGCTGGAGCTGCACTTCCGCTGATGGAAAGCAGAGTTGCAGCCGCAGCCACAGCTCCGGTTCAAGGCAAGCCGGATTACACACTCAAAATTGAACCTTGCAGCCTGGAACTCGCGCCTGGCGTGGTGGTGAAGACCACGGCTTACAACGGGCAGGTTCCGGGGCCGCTGCTGCGGGTGCGCGAGGGCGTGCCGGTCACTATTGACGTGACCAATGCTAGCGACCACCCGGATATTGTTCACTGGCACGGGTTGGCCATCGATTCGCTGAACGATGGCGCCATGGAGGAGGGTTCGCCGATGATTGCGCCGGGCGGGGTGCTGCGCTATTCTTATACGCCGCGGCCTTCGGGGACGCGCTGGTACCACACACATGCGGGGGCGGGCGGCGATCTTTCGCTGGGGACTTATAGCGGACAGTTCGGATTTTTGCTGGTGGAAGGGAAGCAGGATAGCGGGGCTTACGACCAGGAGATTTTTCTTGCCATTCATCACTGGGGACCGTCTTTTGTGCCCATGGTGGAGACGATGAGGGCCGAGTCGGCAAACCAGCCGATGAATGCGGGGTCCGATGTGGGCTACCAGTACGCAAGCATCAACCAGCACATGCTGGGAGCGGGCGAGCCGATTCGCGTGAAGCAGGGGCAGCGGGTGCTGATGCGGCTGCTGAATGCCAGCGCAACGGAGAATGTGGTTCTGGCGTTGCCGGGGCACAAATTCAAGGTGATTGCGATGGATGGGAATCCGGTGCCGAATGCTGCGGCGGTTGAGGTGCTCTCATTGGCGGTTGCGGAGCGCGTGGATGCGGTGATCGAGATGAATAATCCTGGCGTATGGGTGCTGGGATCGACACTGGCGGAGGCGCGGAAGATGGGGCTGGGGATTGTTGTTGAGTATGCCGGTAAGACGGGAGCACCGGCGTGGACCGATCCTGCACCGGCGAAGTGGGATTACACACAGTTTGCTTCGGCTGCGGCAGCGGCGGCGCCGGATGAGACGGTTACGCTGACATTCCGCGACAGCGGGCCGCTGAAAGGCTCGAAGTTCGATACGTGGACCATCAACAATAAATCCTGGCCGGACGTGGACCCAATTCAGGTGAAGCTGGGCAAGCGCTACCGGCTGCTGCTGCGCAACGGGAGCGGCGATCAGCATCCGATTCATCTGCACCGGCACACCTTTGAAGTGGTGCAGATTGGGCACAAGCAGTTGAGCGGGCTGCGCAAGGACGTGATCAACGTGATGCCGCTGGAGACGGTTGCGGTGGATTTTGTCGCCGACAATCCAGGCAATACGCTGCTGCACTGCCACCAGCAACTGCATATGGACTTTGGTTTCATGACCATCCTCATCTACAGCGCATAGGAACGAGAGAGATATGAATCGAGCGGGAAGGAAGTTTTCCCTGGGATGCCTTGTTCTATGCCTGGTGTGCGGGGTTGCAGCGGGACAGAACAGCGGCTGGACGGTTTATAACGGCGGGCTGGACGGGGACCATTACTCCAAACTGACGCAGATTAATCGCGCCAACGTGCACCAACTCAAGGTTGCGTGGAGCTTCGATACCGGCGAGACGGGGGTGCTCGAAGATAACCCGCTGATTGTGGGGCGCGTGCTCTATGCCTATACGCAATCGGAGAAGGTGATTGCGCTGGATGCGGCAACGGGGAAGCTGAAGTGGAAGTTTGACTCCGGAATCAACGGCAGGCAGCCAACGCGCGGAGTGGCTTATTGGACGGATGGGAAGCAGAGGCTGATTTTTGCCGGGGTGATGCACTTTCTCTACTGCCTGGACGCTGATTCCGGGAAGCCGATCACTTCGTTTGGCGAGGGCGGGCGGGTGGATCTGCGCAAGGACCTCGGCGGAGACTATGAGCTGCAGTCGATTGCGATGACTTCGCCGGGAGTTATTTACAAGGACTTGATTATTGTGGGCGGAAGGAATCCTGAGAGCCATCCCGCGCCTCCGGGCGATATTCGCGCCTACGACATTCATACAGGCAAGCTGCGCTGGAGCTTTCATACCATTCCTCATCCCGGTGAGGCGGGCTACGAAACCTGGCCGGAGGGGGCGTGGAAGAATGCGGGTGCGGCCAACAACTGGGGCGGGATGACGCTCGATGCGGAGCGGGGAATTGTTTATGCGCCTACCGGGTCGGCGGTTTCGGATTTCTATGGCCACGATAGATTGGGCGTCGATCTCTACGCCGATACGCTGCTGGCGCTCGATGCGGAGACGGGCAAACGGCTGTGGGATTTTCAGGGAGTGCATCACGACTTGTGGGATCGGGATTTTCCGGCGGCGCCGGTGCTGTTTCCGCTGAAGCGGAACGGCAGGACGGTGGAGGCGCTGGCGCAGACCACCAAGCAGGGCTATCTTTTTGTCTTTGACCGGGTGAGTGGGAAGCCGATCTTTCCTATTCATGAGCATGCGTTCCCGCCCAGCACGGTGCCCGGTGAGGTTGCTTCGCTTACGCAGCCGGTACCGGATGCGCCGGAGCCGTTTGCCCGGCAGTTGCTTACGGAAGACCTGCTCACCAACCGCACTCCCGAGGCGCACGCATGGGCTTTAAAGAAGTTTCAAGGCTACAGAAGCGAGGGGCAGTTTGTGCCACTGGGCGCGGATCGGCCGACGGTGGTTTTTCCTGGGTTTGACGGTGGGGCGGAGTGGGGCGGGCCGGCTGTGGATCCAGTTAACGGAATTCTGTATGTGAATGCATCGGAGATGGCTGCGACTGGGATGGTGACTTTGGAGACGGAGGTCGGAACTCCCGGCGAACGGGTTTACCAGACCCAGTGCGCGATGTGCCACGGTAGCAATCGCGCCGGTTCGCCGCCTGCGTATCCTTCGCTGATTGATGTGCTTAGCCGGATGAGCGTTCAGCAGGTTACGGACAATGTGAAGAATGGCAACGGAAGAATGCCTTCGTTCCCGAATATTGACGAGCCGAGGATGAAGGAGCTGATCGATTTTCTGCGCACCAGCCCTGTGCACGAGGAGCGCCCGAATCCGATTGCGGGACTGGATGAGCCCGCAGCGCAAGGAACGTCTGCTACGGACCAGAAGGGAGCCGCGGTTTACCAGGACCATTGCGCCATCTGCCATGGGGATCACATGGAGGGAAATCCTCCGTCCATCCCTATCCTTACGGGATTGGGCAAGCGGTTTACCGCGGCGCAGACTGTGGAGCAGATACAGAAAGGGAAGGGCGCGATGCCGCCTATGAGCGACGTGCAGGGGCCGGAGCTTGAGGCTCTGCTGCACTATCTGGGGGTGGAAGCGCAGGCTACCGCAACGGAGAGCAAATCGGCGGAGTACGTTTTGAGCGGCTATAACAAGTTTCTCGATCCGGACGGCTATCCGGCGATTGCGCTGCCGTGGGGCACGCTGAACGCCATCGATCTGAAGACCGGCAAGTACCTGTGGAAGATTCCGCTGGGCGAATACCCGGAGCTGGTGCGGCAGGGAATGAAAAATACGGGTTCAGAGAGTTACGGCGGGCCGATTGTGACGGAGGGTGGGGTGGTCTTTATCGGGGCTTCAGTTTATGACCGCAAGTTCCGCGCTTTCGACAGCCGGACGGGAAAGCTGCTGTGGGAGGCGGAGATGCCGAACTCGGGGGTTGCGACACCTTCCACTTACATGATCGATGGGCGGCAGTATGTGGTGATTGCGGCCAGCGGCGGCCGGGACCCGAAGTCTACGCCCGGTGGGGCTTATATCGCCTATGCGCTGCCGCGCTGAGATTTATCTGCTTGTATAACAGACAGATACGAGGATTGAGCTAGGCCCCTCCTAAGCTGTGCAAATTTATCGCTTTTCCTTCGCCTTTTTAGGCGGAATTGCTGTATGCTGGCTTCGCAACATAGGAGGTTGCACGGATGGACTTTCAAAAGGAATTGATTGCTGAGTACGACCGTGAGACGGCCAGGACGCGCAAGATGCTGGAGGCGATTCCGGCGGATGCTGATTTTAACTGGAAACCGCACCCCAAATCGATGAGCCTGGGTCAGTTGGCCGGGCATCTGGCGGAGACCGCAGGGCTGTGGGCGGACCAAACTCTGACTTCAGACAAGCTGGAGTTCCCGGCTGATCACAAGTTTGAGCCGTATGTTCCTGCGTCGAAGAAAGCTCTTTTGGAGCGCTTTGATGGGGAGGTTGCCAAGGTGAAGAAGGAACTGGCCGGCTTTGAGCCGAAGAAGTGGGACGAGAACTGGAAATTTGTGGCTGGGGGCCAGGCCTGGATCGACGAATCGAAGTATGAAGTCTGGCGCTCGTGGGTGCTGAACCACATGATCCACCACCGCGCACAGATAGGGGTTTATCTGCGCCTGTTGGATAAGCCGATTCCCGGAACGTATGGGCCTTCGGCGGACGAGCATTGATAAAAGCAGGGACTAGGGACTAGGGAATAGGGACTAGGGACTAGAGAATCCGCTCGTGAACAGCGATCTGTCTCTAATGCTTTCTTCTCTGTTCCCTGATCCCTGTTCCCTCATCGATTAATCTTGATCCATGACGTTTTTATTTCCGAAGGTTTACCCAATTCTAGATGCTTCGATTATTCCGGCTGCTGGACGCGACGAGTTTCTGCGCAGGTTGGGCGGGTCGCTGGCTGAGGCTGGCGTGACGCTGCTTGAGTACCGTAACAAGAGCGGTGCGGAGGCGGAGTTGCTGGGGGATGCGGAGATTTTGCGCACTGCGCTGCCTGCCGGAAAGGTGAAGTTGATTCTCGATGATCGCATTGATCTGATTGATCGGATTGGCTTTGACGGAGTGCATGTGGATGCGGGGGACGCGACTCCGGCAGAGGCTCGGCGGTTGCTGGGGCCGGAACGCATTGTGGGGACTTTCGGCGGGAGCGAGGCGCTGCTGCCTGGAATTTTGAGTGAGCCGGCGGATTATTTTTCTGTTGGGCCGGTCTTTCCTACGCGAACCAAGCAGACGACGAAGGCTCCGATTGGGATGGATGGGGTGAGGCGGCTGCGGGATGAGGCAGGGGCTGGGTCGGTGCTGGTGGCTGTGGGCGGGATTACTCTGAGTACCGCGGCTGAGGCGCTGGCTGCTGGGGCTTCGATGGTTGCCATTGCGGGGGCGATTTTTCGGAATGCGGAGCCGGCGGATGAGTTTCGCAGGTGGATTGTGGAGTTGGGGTGAGTGCTGCCGTTTGATTTTGTGGTTTCCCACCCTTGCGCCAGTAAAAAGGCGCAAGGATGGGGCACGGGGCTTTTATTCTGGAACTTGAGTATCTGTATCGAATTCGTACATCATGTGCTGAATTTGTACAATGTGTACTGTTTTCATACACTTTGAGAATTAGAAAGACATTCCCGCACAAATCCGTTAAAACTTTCTACTAAGTGATGAAGCAAGGAGCGACTCCCATCTCAGAACTTGTTGATGCACAAGGCGCCTCTGCCAACGCTCCCCGGCTGGTGCAAACTCTCGGTCTTTTCTCTTCCACGGCGCTGGTGGTCGGATCGATGATCGGGTCGGGGATATTTATCGTCGACGCGGATATTGCGCGGGGAACGGACTCACCGGCGCTTTACCTGGGGGCGTGGGTGGTTGCGGCCGTGCTGACCATGGTCTGCGCGCTGAGCTACGGGGAGCTGGCGGCGATGATGCCCAAGGCCGGCGGGCAGTACGTTTACCTGCGCGAGTCGCTGGGGCCGCTGTGGGGATTTCTTTATGGGTGGACGCTCTTCCTGGTGATTCAGACGGGAACCATCGCTGCGGTTGCGGTTGCTTTCGGCAAGTTTCTCGGCGTGATTTTTCCCGCTGTCTCGACCACCCATTGGCTTTGGCACATTGCCCATGTGCCGGCGCTGAGGGTGGGGCCGATGGTGCTGGGCAATATGGAGATCGGCGTCAATACGGCAAACCTTACGGCGATTGTTGTGGTCGTCTTTCTGGCCATTGTGAATTGTTTTGGAGTGAAGCTGGGAGCGATGATCCAGAACGTATTCACTTCCGCCAAGGCGCTGTCGTTGGCGGCGCTGATTTTGCTCGCCTTTACGGTGGGGCGGAATGCAACGGCTTGGGCGGCGAACTTTGGAGGGAATTTCTGGAAGAATGCCGGGTGGAGCTCTTTGCATCCGGTGCAGGTGGGCATGGGCGGACCTATCGTGCTGGTGAACCTGGTGGTGATTCTGGCCGTGGTGCAGGTGGGATCGCTTTTTTCATCGGACGCGTGGAACAACATTACCTTTACCGCCGGGGAAGTGAAGAATCCGCGGCGCAATATTCCGCTTTCGCTTTCGCTGGGCACTGGGTTTGTGCTGACGGTGTACTTTCTTGTTTCGCTCTCCTACATTCTGGTTTTGCCCATGCACGGCGATCCGCACGGCACGACGGCGATGGCTCGAGGGGTGCAGTACGCGGCTGAGGATCGCGTGGCTACCGCAGTGCTGGAGCAGATTTTTCACTCCGGCGGGGCGTGGCTGATGGCGGCGGCGATTTTGATTTCGACCTTCGGCTGCGCCAATGGAATGACGCTCGCCGGGGCGCGCGTCTACTATGCCATGAGCAAGGACGGCTTGTTTTTTAACGCTGTGGGCAAACTGCATCCGCGCTATAAGACGCCGGTGGCGGGACTGCTGGTGCAGGCGGCGTGGACGGTTGTGCTCTGCGTCTCGGGCTCGTATAGCCAGTTGCTGGATTACATCATCTTTGCGGTGCTGGTGTTTTATATTCTGACCATCGTTGGGCTGTTCGTGCTGCGCTTCAAGCGGCCGCAGGCCGAACGGCCCTATAAAGCGTTTGGCTATCCAGTGCTTCCGGGGCTCTATATCCTGATGGCGTCGTGGATCTGTATCGTATTATTGCGATATAAGCCTCAGTACACGTGGCCTGGCTTGGTTCTTGTGTTGCTGGGCATCCCCGTTTATCTCTTCTGGTCTCGAGGGCTGAAAGACCGGACTCAAGGCTAGCAAAAATTAAATTCAACCTCTGAGGAGGAAGTCCCTCAAATATGTCCAGGCTGCTTCGCATCAAACCCATGTCGATGCTCTCCCAAGAGGCGAGTGAAGTGGGCGCACACACGCTCAAGCGCTCGCTGGGCGCACTGAACCTGATTACGCTCGGCATTGGAGCCATTATCGGCGCGGGCATCTTTGTACTGACTGGAACGGCTGCGGCAACGGCCGCGGGGCCGGCGGTGTCGTTGAGCTTTGTGCTGGCCGGCATCGTTTGCGCTTTCGCCGGACTTTGCTATGCCGAGTTCGCCTCCATCATTCCTATCGCCGGCTCGGCTTACACCTACGGTTACGCCACACTGGGCGAGTTTGTGGCCTGGATCATTGGCTGGGATCTGGGGCTGGAGTATGGTTTTGGGGCGGCTACGGTGGCTTCCGGGTGGTCAGGGTATTTCAACAGCCTGCTGGCGCAGATGGGGATCCGCATTCCACCGCAACTGACGGCTACGCCGGGAACGGACTTGGTGCTTTATCAAGGCGTGTGGATGCCGTTGGCCTCGCTGCCGATGAATGTGTCAGCCGCAGGCTTGCAGCATGCTACGGGACTATTCAACCTGGTGGCGATTCTGGCGATTGTGTTGATTACCACGGTGCTGGTGATCGGCATCAAGGAATCGGCTAATTTGAACACGGCGATCGTCATCGTCAAGCTCGCAATTGTGGGGATCTTCATTGTGCTGGGCGGCTATTTTCTGCTTCTCCATCCCTCACTGGCCATGCATAACTGGCATCCTTTCATACCGCCTTCGGATGGGCATGGGCACTTTGGGCTGAACGGAATTGCGCTGGGCGCGGCGTCGGTATTTTTCGCTTACATCGGCTTTGACGCTGTTTCGACGGCCGCGCAGGAGGCGAAGAATCCTCAGAAGGATATGCCGATCGGCATTCTCGGCTCGCTGGCGATCTGCACAGTGCTTTACATCATTGTATCCACGATACTGACCGGCCTGAAGAACTACAAGGAGCTCAACGTCGCCGCTCCGGTGGCGCTGGGCATTAAAGTTACCGGAATCGGGTGGGGCGAGATGCTGGTGAATATTGGCGCCGTATTTGGGCTGGGAACCGTGATGCTGGTGATGCTGCTGGGTCAATCGCGCGTGTTTTTCTCCATGTCAAAAGACGGATTGCTGCCCAAGTGGGCTTCGTCCATTCATCCCAAATTCCGCACTCCCTGGATTTCGACGATTGCTGTAGGAGCGATTGTGGCCATCCTGCCAGGTTTTCTTCCCATTGATCAACTTGCCAAGCTGGTGAATATCGGGACGCTGCTGGCCTTCACGATTGTGTGCGCGGGCGTTTGGGTGCTGCGGGTGCGGCATCCCGACCTGCACCGGCCCTTCAAGACGCCGCTGGTGCCGGCAGTTCCGATTCTGGGCATCCTGTCAGCGTTCTACCTGATGACGCGGCTGCCGCTGATTACCTGGGAGGTGATGGTGGGCTGGCTGCTGATTGGTTTGGTTATTTATTTTGGGTATTCGATCAAGCACAGCAAGGTGCAGAAGCTGTCCAGGGCGGCTGAGGGCGATTGAGACAGGAGAAGGTAAGTTGCAGATAGGAATGGCTCCGGTATTACCGGAGCCGTTCGTGTTTTATGGATCGTCTTGTTTTCTGTGCCGACATGGACTAAACTAAGTAAACTTAGTCCACTAGGAGGGCGCGATGCGGACCATCAATATTCACCAGGCCAAGACCCACCTTTCGCGGCTGGTGGAGGAGGCTATGGCGGGCGACTCTTTCATCATTGCCAAGGCTGGGAAGCCGAAGGTGAAGGTGACGCGTATCGATGCCCCTGCTGCTCCTGTCAAGCACCGGATTGGCGCGATGAAGGGTATGTTCACTCTGCCTGAAAATTTCGAGGAGATCGATCGGAAGTTGGATAAGGAGATCGAGAAGCTGTTCCTTGGCGAGGATGAGGAATGAGGTTCCTCGTTGATACACAGGTCGCAATTTGGGCGTTGCTGGACGATCCACGTCTGAGTAAAACAGCGCGCGATCTGCTCGGCAATCCGGCCAACGAGTGTTTTTTCAGTGTTTCAAGCATCTGGGAAATCGCAATCAAGCGGGCACTTAAGAAGCCGGACTTTCTTTATGATCCTCGCGAAATCCGGCGACAATTGATTTCAAATGGCTACGATGAGCTGACCATCCAAAGCCGACACGCGGTTGAAGTCGACTCGCTCCCGCCCATACACAAAGATCCCTTTGACCGCATGCTGATTGCGCAGGCAATGGTGGAGGGGATCATTTTATTGACGGCGGATGCGTCGATCGCGCGATACCCCGGTCCCATCCGGATGATGTGACAGATCATACTCCGCGGATGAATGCCAACAGATCTTCATTGATGACATCGGCATGCGTTGTGGCCATGCCGTGCGGGTAGCCGGGATAGACCTTGAGCGTGGAGTTTTTGAGTATCTTGGCCGACGCTATGCCCGCGGCTTGAATGGGTACAATCTGATCGTCGTCGCCGTGCATGACCAGGGTGGGGATTTCGATCTTCTTCAGGTCTTCAGTGAAGTCCGTCTCGGAAAACGCCTTGATGCTGTCATATTGAGCCTTGACGCTGCCCATCATGCCCTGCAACCACCAATGCTCGCGGATGCCTTCAGAGACGACCGCTCCGGGACGGTTGAATCCGTAGAAGGGCATGGGGATGTCTTTGTAGGTTTGCGCCCGGTTGCCGGCGACGCCGGCGCGAATCTGATCGAAGACCTCGATGGGCAGGCCGCCGGGGTTCGACTCGGCTTTGAGCATGAGCGGGGGGACAGCTGCGATGAGCACGGCCTTGGCCACGCGCTTGCTTCCGTGCCGGCCGAGGTAACGCGTCACTTCGCCGCCGCCCATCGAGTGGCCGATGAGAATGGCGTTCTTGAGGTCAAGCGATTCAAAGACCGAGGAGAGATCGTCGGCGTAGGTATCCATATCGTTGCCGTCCCAGGTCTGGCTGGAGCGGCCGTGGCCGCGGCGGTCATGCGCAATGACGCGAAAACCGCGCTGGCCGAAGAAGAGCATCTGCGCATCCCAGGCGTCTGCTGTGAGCGGCCAGCCGTGGGAAAAGACGATAGGCTGCCCGGCGCCCCAGTCCTTCAGAAAAATTCGAGTTCCATCTTTGGTCCTGATCGCCGGCATAGGTTTGTCTCCTTCTCTTTGATGCGTGAATGTTGCTTTTGCTTCGTACGTAAATATGAAAGTGGATCAGTTTGGGAAAATCAATACCTCAGGGGCTAAAGCCCAACTTCATTTTGTTGCTCTTTCGGCACGACTGAAGTCGTGCCCTTTCAAAGCATCGATGGTTGAGTTTCTTGGTATCCCACCCTTGCCGCGATGAAACTGCGTCAAGGATGGGGCACCCGCTGTTTTTGTGACAAGGTTAGGTTACCCGCTGTTTATTCAATTGCCGGCATTCATTTGGCTGAAGCCGTGCCCTTTCAAAACGCGGTTTATGCAACCAGTGTTAGGCGTTGGCTTTGGCGCAGAACTCGTCGAAGGCGCGGGACAGTTCGCCGGCAATCTGCTGGGCGGTGGCCTGCTCGATGACGGAACGCTGCATGAGGTAGACGAGCTTGCCGTCGCGGAAGAGAGCTACGGCTGGGGAACTGGGCGGGTTGCCATCGAGGTAGCCACGGGCGCGCTCGGTGGCTTCGCGATCCTGGCCGGCAAAGACGGTGATTTTGTGATCGGGCGGGTTGGGGGTGTTGGAGAGCGCGAAAAGCACGCCGGGACGCATCTTGCCCGCAGCGCAGCCGCAGATGGAGTTGACGATCAATAGGGTTGTGCCCGGTTGGGCCAGCGCCGTGTCCACGTCCTCGGCGGTCCGGGATTCCTGGATGCCGGCGCGCACCAATTCTTCGCGCATCGGAATTACCATCATTTCTGGGTACATGTTTGCCTCCGGCAGGGAAGTTGCCTGTATCCATTCTAACGGTAAACCCCTTGGTGTAGGCTGGAGCCGATGCTTATTCAAGAAAACAAGCTGCTTGCGCCGTTCACGACCTTCGGCATAGGAGGGCCGGCGCGCTGGTTTGCCGAGGCTACTAGCGAAGAGGAGATTGTTGAGGCGGTCGGATGGGCGCGGGAACGACCGGCGAGGCTGTTTGTACTGGGCGGGGGAAGCAATTTGCTGGTCTCCGACTCAGGGTTTGATGGATTGGTGCTGCGGGTGGGATTGCGCGGGATTGCGGTTTGGGATGCGCACGATTTATTTCCCGGCGAATGTTCTTCCGGGGCTAAAGCCCAGATTGATTCTATTGACTTAATGCGGGGGTTGAAACCCCCGCCTCCCTCCGAATTGAGTTCTTCCGCAGTTAACAATCTCTTGGTCGATTCTGGCGGCATGGAAGTCAGGGCTAAAGCCCTGACTTACCAAGTTGCGGCGGGTGAGGACTGGGACCAGTTTGTGGAGCGGACGGTGCGGGATGGGTGCGCGGGTTTGGAGTGCCTGGCGGGGATTCCGGGGACGGTGGGCGGGACGCCGGTGCAGAATGTGGGCGCTTATGGACAGGAGGTTGCTTCGGTCATCGAAAGGGTGCGGGCCTTTGATTTTGAGCAGGAGAAGTTCGTAGAGTTTGCTGCCGATGAGTGCGGATTCAGTTATCGGCACAGCCGCTTTAATTCGGTAGATCGGGGACGGTTTATTGTGACCCGTGTGGACTACAGACTCAAGATCGGCGGCGCACCGACGCTGGCATATGCGGAGCTGGAACGGGCGGTTCGAGAGGGGCGGCCAGAGGGCGCGGCGGCAAGCCTGGTGGAGGTTGCGGCGGTGGTGCGGCGGATTCGCCAATTGAAGGGAATGCTGCTGGTGGAGGGTGATCCCGATTGCCGTAGCGCAGGAAGCTTCTTCAAGAATCCGGTGGTGAGCGAGGAGCAGGTGCGGCGGATTGCCGAATGCAGCGAGAAAGAGCCGCCGCGCTTCTCTGCCGGGGCGGGGAATGCGGGTATGGTGAAGGTGCCGGCGGCGTGGTTGATTGAGCAGGCTGGATTCAGGAAGGGCTATGCGCTGGGCGCGGCGGGGATCTCTTCGCGGCATACGCTGGCGTTAGTCAACCTGGGCTGCGCTACCAGCGAGGATATTCTTGCGCTGGCTACCCAGATCAACAACGCTGTTGAAGCGCGGTTTGGCATTCGGCTGGAGATGGAACCGGTGATGGTAGGGTTTTGAGACGGACCTCCGCTGGGTTACTCGCGAATGAATATTCCCAGCCAAAATTCCTTACCCGCCGGAAGTGAGCGGCGCGTTTCGTATGCAAGCCGAAATGTGCGTTCTCCAAGTATCTCTTGCAACTTCACCGGATCGATCATTGAGAAGTGGCAGGTTAACTTCTGAATCGAAGCAACCCCGCTTCTGCCTATATCTTGCCCGGTTTTACCCGGCAATTGAAGCACGATAGAAAGAGCGCCACCGTCGGCAACCAGAGATACGGCGTTATCAAGACAGCAGCCTACTCCCGCGTGCTCGAAGATCAGGGCTGCATGTACCAACTGTACCGAATTCAGTTCAATGTGTTGCTCCGCCAGATCAATGCAATAAAGCTCCAGTCCAGTTATGTGGGAATAACGGCTGCGTACAGCATCCAAATACAGCGGGTTAATATCCACTCCCACAACGCGCGCGGTCTTCTTGCTGTCGATGCGCTCCAGTCCATTTCCGCCCGCGACTCCAAGGACGGCAAGGGAGGCTGGATGGCAGAATGCGATTGCCTCTGCGAAGAGCTCCGACAAAGCCACAGACTGCTGAACTTCTGCCGACTTCATGTGTCCCTCGTAATCGGCAAGGGGTATATCAAGCCACGGATTAAACATATTTTCTTTCATGCTAGGCTTACGAACCGGAAGGTGCAATCAGGCTCAACGCTCGATGCTCTTGGGGTAAGGCGTGCAAATAGCAGCCGTACGCTGATAGGCTAACGTCAGGCATGAACGACAATTTACATCAGTTGCGCTGTTTTGGATGCGGGGCGCGGATCTCCGGGGCGGAAGCACGGCCGGACTTCCGTTGCGCCCTTTGCGGGGACCTGTTTGAAGTGGAATACCCCGGGTGGAGCGAGCGGCGGGGGCCCGATCGGCCTAATTCGGGGGCGCTGAAGTGGCTGTGGCGGGAGCGGCGCAGCTCGTCAGAGGAGCTGGATCACTCCGGCGTGTGGCGTTTTCGCGAGCTGCTGCCGATTCTGGATAGCTTTGGCGACGCTGTGACGCTGCGCGAGGGGAATACTCCGCTTTATCGTCTGATTCGCGCTTCGAAAGCGCTGGGAATCGACCAGCTCTACGCCAAGCACCAGGGAATGAATCCTACCGGGTCGTTCAAGGATACGGGCATGACGGCGGCGTTGAGCGTGGCCAAGGAGCGGGGGTTTGAGTGGGTGGCGTGCGCGTCGACCGGGAACACTTCGGCTGCGATGTCGGCTTATGCGGCTCGCGCGGGATTGCGCAGCCTGGTGCTGATTCCGGACGGGAAGATCGCCTGGGGCAAGCTGTCGCAGGCCATGGATTATGGCGCTGTGACCTGCCAGATCAAAGCTGATTTCGACGGTTGCCTGCAACTGCTGATGCAGATTGTGAAGGAAGCGCCGATTTACCTGCTCAATTCGGTCAATCCTTACCGGTTGGAGGGGCAGAAGACTCCGGCCTTCGAGATTGCGGAGGCGTTTGACTGGAATGTGCCCGACCACCTGATTGTTCCCGGCGGAAATTTGGGCAACAGTTCGGCGCTGGGTAAGGGGTTCCGCGAGATGCTGGAGCTGGGACTGGTGGCGAGGATGCCGAAGATCTCAGTGATTCAGGCGGCGGGGGCGAATCCGCTGGTGCGGAGTTTGGCTGAGACCAACGGCGCTTCGATTGTGCCGGTGGAGGCGCACACGCGGGCTACGGCGATTCGCATCGGCAATCCGGCTTCGTGGCGCAAGGCGGCGAGGGCGATTCAGGAGACCGGGGGCTGGTGCCTGGATGTGACCGAGGCGGAGATTGCAATGGCCAAGGCTGAGATTGGGGCCGAGGGACTGGGCTGCGAACCGGCCTCCGCCGTGACTCTGGCGGGGCTGAAGAAATTGCGCGCGCAAGGCAAGATTGCCGCCAGCGAGACGGTGGTGCTGGTGCTGACCGGGCACATGCTCAAGGATGCCGATTACACCATTGAATTCCATCGCGGAACGCTGCTGAACGACGAGGAGAAGGTTGGGTTGGAGACGAAGATCGCCGGGCTGCGGCGGGATGCGGTGAAGGTGGAGGCGACACAGGCGGCGGTGCTGGCGGCGATGAAGGGTAGAGAGGGATGAGCGACGCTGAGGATCAAGTTCTCCGGCTGCGGCTACCTGCTACTTCGGCCAATCTAGGCTCCGGCTTCGACGCCGTGGCGGTTGCCCTGGACCTTTATCTGGAGATTGAGGCAGAAGCGGCGGCGGAGTTCTCGATTGCGGCTACGGGGCGGGACCGGGAGCGCTGCTCGCGGATGGAGAACAATCTCATTTTGGAGACTTACAAAGAATTGCTCGAGAGCAACGGGCGGCCGGTTGTGCCGCTCGCTCTTCGGATGGAGAACGGCATTCCACTGGGGAAAGGCTGCGGGTCATCGGCTGCCGGGCGGCTGGCGGCTATTGCACTGGCGGTGCACTTTGGGCGGCTGGGCTGGAGCAGCGAGCGCATCATCGAAGAGGCCAGCCTGCTGGAAGGCCACCCGGATAATGCGGCGGCCTGCTGGCTGGGCGGGTTTGTGACGGCTGACTGCGAGGGAAGGACTGTGCATGTGGCCCGCGTGGTTCCACCTATTGAGTGGCGGCCTATTGTCGTGGTACCGGCGGAGCCTTTGTCGACCAACCAGGCTCGTGCGGCGCTGCCCGCGAGTTACTCGCGCGCCGACGCTGTCGCCAATATTCAGGCGGCGGCGATGCTTGGACTGGCATTTGCACAGGGCCGGGGCGACCTGCTCCGCGTGGCCATGCAAGACCGCATTCACCAGCCTTACCGCGCTGCGATTTGCCCTCTGCTGCCGCCTCTGCTGCCGTTGGCTGGTGAGCACGGGATTTTAGGTGTGGCTTTGAGCGGGGCCGGGCCTTCGGTGCTCGTGGTTGTGGAGAGCGAGGAGAGCGTGGATGAGGCTTCGGCTGCCATTCGCAAGGCGGTCGAAGGCTTGCCTGAGCCGGAGCTGGCGGTTTGCCGATTTCTGCCGGACGGAGCGGGCCAGTCGCTGGAAACGCGATGAAGTTGAGGGCTGGGATGCGTTTCTAAGGACAGATCGGCTGTTTACGGATCAGGCTCGATTTGCGACTTTCAAGCAGGGAACCGCATCTTATAAGAGAAGGCTTACGAGTGAAATTGTAGAGTTCGGAAATACGCAAGGAGGATCATGGCTGGAGTGGGAGTGGGAGTTACAGAAGTTAGCGATGCAACGTTCGACCAGGAGGTGCTCAAGAGCGAGCAGCCGGTTCTGGTGGATTTCTGGGCTACGTGGTGCGGTCCCTGCAAGTCGATCGCGGCTAACGTGGATGCAATAGCCGCAAAATTTGCGGGCAAGCTGAAGGTGGTCAAGGTGAATGTGGATCAGAACGGGGCAACCCCGTCTCGCTACGGCATTCGCGGCATTCCGGCGCTTCTGTTTTTCAAGGGCGGCAAGGTGACCGATCAGATTGTGGGCTATGTGGCCCAGGATGTGATTGAAGAGAAGGTCAATCGCGTTTTAGCTTGAGAAAAGCAGGGAATAGGAAACAGGCCCGGCGAATGCGCTGGGCCTGTTCGCGTTTGAAGCGGTGATTAGAGAACGGCCTGCATGGTTCCTCTGCCATCGAATTCAATATACGTGCGGCCATCCTGATCGTGCCGCTCGAAGCGTACGGGTTTGCCGTCAGGGCTGAGAATTTTTGGCGGCGAAGACAGATTGCGGAAGATTAATAGATTTTTGCCGTAGGTTTCCAGCTTGTATGTGACCGATCTGCGAGTTTTTGTGACCGCGAGCAGGCGGACGGTGGAGGAAACCAGGAGCGGCTCGGGGCTGGCGGGCGTTCCCATGCGCACGCGCAGAGTGTTCGCACCTTGATGCAACGTGTTCTCAGGAATCTGAAGAGTATTGCGCAGGCTCACGCCGTTCACCGTGACGGCTTCCAGTGGACCATCCCCCTCGAAGCTGAAATCGATCAGTGCGCCCTGGTATTCATACTTTTCGATCCGGTCAAGGTAACGCGTGGGGCGGACTGCGATGCCGAAGAGGAGTTTGCGCACGCCAAAAGCCGCCATGGTTCCGTACCAGGGGCCGAAGGTGAAGGATAACGGGCGGATATCGTGGCCAGGATCGCCATCGATAGCGTCCGACATTTCCTTCATCGCGTAGGGCATGGGAAGAAACTTGCCGGGGGGATAACTTTGTTTGGCCGCATAGTCGATCAGGGCCATGATCTCGCGCTCGTCGGTAACGTCAGTGTCGAGCGCGGTGAGAATGGAGAAGTAGGCGGCCAGAAAATATCCGCCTGGGCTGGCTTGCATGTGCCGGAACAAGGCCGCGTGAATTCGATCCATCTCCCATGGACGCGGCGTAAATGTAGGGATCGAGAGTGCCCACTCGTAATCGGCGACGTCCTTGGGATTGATTTGGCCGTAAGGTCCAGCAGGCATGGGGTGAAAGTCTTTCGAGATCATGGTTCCGAACGCGGGCAGTCCATCTTGCCTGTCGTCGAGCCAGGGCTGTATTTGACGGGCGAGCGCTTCGGCCTTGCGGCGATAAGCTTCAGCCTTCTCGCCCTGCTCAGCCGTGCTCAGCATGAGGTAAGAAGAGTAGGAGAGCAGATTGATATAGAGGTCGTAGGAACGGCGAATGGTTACTCCGTGAAAAACGGGCGACCTTCCCTGGGCGGGCTTGCCAACTGCATTGTCCCAGCCGTAATCGCGCGATCCGTAGAGCGACGATTCGGAGTGGTAGTAGCGTCCGAACAGTCCCTGTGAGGGATCGAAACAGCGGCGTTCGAGCCAGTCCATGGCGTCTTCAAGCAGCGCCAGGTTTTCGCCGCTGAGGAAGGATTTATCTCCCGTCTGGGTCCAGTAGGAAAAGGCGGAGAATATGGCGTAGTAGTTTCCGTCCTCTTCCCACTTGTTGATCTTTCCACTGATGAGTTGGCCGAACATGCGCCCGCGGGGTTCTTCCTTCTCAATGACGGTGGAGTTGGCTAGCTCGAATCGGTTCCAGCGGCGGAGCGGGTCAACCCAGCCCGCTGCGGCAAGCGGCGGATAATTCATGCCGCCACTGCGCACCCACATGAGGTAGTAGATGGACATGGCGGTATCGCGCTGGGCTCCTTCAGGGTCCTGCATGGAAAGCAGGAAGCGTTTGTTGACGTCGATGAGCTTTTGCAGCTCAGGCAGGTTGCGCAGGCGGATATTGCCGCGGGTCAAGGCCGCTGCGATGAGAGATTCATTACCGTCGAGAATTTCTGTTAGTGGCTGTGTGGAGAGCGGCTGCATGAGGGCGGGAATGTTTTCAGTGGAAAGACCTCCGGCAAGGTAGAGGGGCTGGCCGGCTTCAAGATCCGCACGAGCGTAGGTGCTGCGGCCTTCATCAAGGACGAGCTGGTGGGTGAATGTGCCCGCACCGGGGGCGATGGCGGCTACGAAGGCCAGATTTTTGCCGCGATCGGTTTGTTGAATGCTGAGGATGCGCGGTGTGCGTTCCAGAATGTGGCTCGATTTGTCGGTTTTAATATCCACCTGCCCGGGCTTCTCAAACCAGAGCAGGACCACCGGCCGGTCGTAAAGCGAGGCCAGATGAAGCGTCTGGTTTCTGAAGTGGAGCACGGAGTGAAAGGCATCGTAGTCGCAGCCTAGGAAGTCTTCGAGCTTGAGCGAAGGAAAGCTGATGCTGTCAAACAGGCTGGTGTGGTCGTCGCGATTGGAGAAGTTGCGGTCGTGGTAATCGATCGAGGTTGCTGGGGAGGGGGAGATCCAAAGGTTCAGGCGTTGGGCGCCGATATCGTACTCGATGCGAATTCCCATGTGCGAGTGCATCAGCACCAGCGTGGGCGGGGTTTGAGCTTTTAGCGGCGCGGACAAAGCAGCGAGGAGAAACAGGCAGAGTAATGCAAGGAAGCGCTTGACGGAGCGGGCCTGAATTTTACCGAGCAAGTTCAGCCTCTTCTGATGGATTATCGGTATTTGCGCAGAACGCCCAGCACACGGCCCTGAATGGCCACTTGCGCGGCGGGAACATAGATGGGCTCCATTTCCAGGTTGGCCGGCTGCAGGCGGACTACGTTGCCCTCGGTATAGAAGCGCTTGAGCGTGGTCTCCGCGCCGCGCACCAGGGCCACGACGATCTCTCCCTGGCGGGCGGTGCGGGCTCGCTCCACCAAAACATAATCGCCGCTGATGATGTGCTCGTCGCGCATGGAGTCGCCGCGCACTTCGAGGGCAAAGACGTCTCGGTTGCCCACTATATCATGCAGCGAGATGGTCTCCGCCGTCTCGCAGGCCTCCACAGGCTGCCCTGCGGCGATGCGGCCGGCCAGGGGCAGCTTGTCACTGGAGCGGGTACGCGCGCCGGGAGGCAGCACGTCGATGGAGCGGCTGCGGTTGTGCACGCGGTCAAGCATGCCCTTCTTTTCGAGGTTGGTGATGTGCTTGTGCACGGTGGCCAGGCTCTTCAGCTCCATGCCGCGGGCAATCTCTTCGAAGGAGGGGGAGTAGCCGTTGCGGGCTACAAACTTCTCAAGGAAGTCCAGAATCTCTTTTTGTCTACGAGTAATAGCCATGGGCGCATTATAGCGAATAAAAAGCGAACCGTGTCAAGCTTTTTTTCGTCTTTTTTTCGGTTACTGGACAAACTGGCTGCGAAAGACCGATTTTACGTGCTCCAGGCGCTTGAGCAGAGCCTCGGAATCTTCCGCCAGGCCGAGATCATTGGCGTGGTTGATGGCGGCGTAGAAGTAGTCCTTGGCGTCGCGGTAGCAGTCGTTGGCGTCGCGGAAGGAATGCGCCTCATACATATCGTCGTAGGCCTTTTCCGCACCGGCTTTGCATTGGGCCAGGGCGGCCAGTTTCGAACTGCGTTCTTCTTCGTTCATTCCGGAACCTCACGCGAAAGCTGTCGTCAGGAATATTTTTCTACGATAGCCCAGAAGAGCTGGTGCGCGCGACTGCGATTGTTCTTATGGACGCCAACTTCCGCGGAACTAATGAAAAACAGAGAATCTGCCGATAAGACGGAGGTGAACCGTCCGTGTGCGAGTCTTGCGCGGAGAGCGTTCCAAAGAGGACAGATGATCTCACTGAAAAGGTATCTGGATGCTGTTGACGACGAACCGCCGGAGGCGATGGAGCGCGGCACAAGTACTCTACCCCATGGAGCGGCCAAGAGGCTGGAGGCGGTGATTGCACCCAACGCGAGGGATCTGCTCACGGTAGCCGTTGCCGCGTATCGCTCCGCATTGCTGGAGACGGGCAAGTACAGTCTTGAGGCCTGCCCGGCTCTGGGCGACGGATTGAAACGCGGCCTGCAGACGCTGCATGACAGGCTGGCCGCGAACATTACCCGCGAGACTGTCGAGAGTGCGGAAAGAAGCGTTCAGGAGCAACTGGAGGATTGGGGCGAGCGCACGGCGAAACACTATCTCGAGAAGACCGGCGAGGTGAAGGAGCTGCTGCTGGTTCTGGCGCGCGCCGCCGAATCGGTGGGAGAGCGAGACCAGCGTTGCGCGTTGCAACTGAACGAGGTGACCGCGCGGCTGAACCAGATTGCCGGACTTGACGACCTGACGCTGATTCGCGCTTCGATTGTGAAGAGCGCCTGGGAGCTGAAAAGCTCGATCGATCGCATGGCCGCCGAGGGTAAAACCGCTATCGATCAACTGCGGGTGGAGGTTTCGAATTATCAGGCCAAGCTGGATGAGGCTGAAGAGATTGCATCCAGCGATTCGCTGACCGGCTTGCGCAGCCGGCTTTGCGTGGAGCACCAGATGGAGCGGCGGATTGATGCCGGAACAAAGTTTTGTTTGGCTATCGCCGACATTGACGGGTTCAAGCAGGTGAATGACAGATATGGGCACGTGATCGGCGATGAGCTGCTGAAGCAATTTGCCACGGAGCTGCGCTCGGCGAGCCGATCGACGGACGTGATTGGACGGCTGGGCGGAGACGAGTTTATTTTGCTGCTGGACTGCGCGCTGGCCGAGGCGCATGCGCAGGTCGACCGGCTGCAGGCATGGGTCTGCGGCAGCTACGCGGTGGCGGGAAAAGGCGATCCGATCAAGATTCGCGTGGACGCTTCCTTTGGGTTAGCCGAGCGCCAGCCGGAAGAGACGATGAAAGAGCTGATGGATCGGGCTGATGCCGAAATGTATCAGCAAAAGGCAGTCTTTCGCGCTCAGGGGGCAGGTTTGCGGCGATAGAACGGACGAGGCACGAATACGTAATTAGAGCGAAACCAGAGTTGCTGTACCCTGTTGAATGTTGTTGAAGTGTGAGTGTGAGTGTGAGTGTGAGTGTGCCGCAGCTGGGTCATTCACACTCACACTCACACTCACACTTATGGATACATCGACTCTGTATCCGCTTTAGAAGACAAACCGCTTTTTGAGCGGGATAGAAAATCGCGCTTACGGAACGCCAAAACAGTGAGCCGTTTTGGGACACTTCCTTAGCCTGTGCCAATCATGGAATCTCCTCGCAATCCTTTTTCTTTCTAATCTTGAGTTTCTCTTCACCGTGCATGAAGGTGAATGTGTAGCACCGGTTAGCGAGCGCTAAGCCGGCTGTCTGGGACTGGGATTGTTTTTGTAACAGGCAGGCGTTTCAAATGGAGGACGCTGCTCGACAGAAAGGCAGTTATGAGGTTATTGATCGCCGAAGACGACCGGGCATTGGGATTGTTTTTAAGCCGTGGGCTCGAGGCCGACGGGCATCGCGTCCGCCTGGTCTACGACGGAGGAGCCGCGATGGAGGCATTTCGCCAGGAGATGCCCGACCTGACCATTCTCGATCTGAACATGCCGGTGAAAGACGGCGAGCAGGTGCTCACGGAGTTTCGCGCCCTGGACGCCGACCTGCCGGTGCTGGTGCTGACCGCACGGCAGGAGGTGGACACGAGGGTCCGCTGCCTGGACCGCGGGGCCGACGATCTGATGCTGAAACCCTTCAGCCTGCATGAGCTGAGAGCGCGCTGCCGCGCTCTGCTGCGCCGCAAGCGCGAGGCGCGGCTGCTGCTGCGCTCGGGCGACTTGGAACTGGACCGGCTGGACCATACCGCGCGGCGCGCGGGGGAGTCGATCGTGCTCACCAATAAGGAATTCGCATTGCTGGAGCACCTGATGCTGAACCGCGGACAGTGCGTCTCGCGGGTGGAGCTGCTGGAGTCGGTGTGGAACCTGGAGCCGGCTCAGACCACCAACATCGTCGACGTCTACGTGAACTACCTGCGCCGCAAACTGAAAGATCCGCCTCCGGGCAGGCTGATCAGGACCGTGCGCGGGCAGGGGTACGTGGTGCCCGCGGAGAACGACCTGGCGCTGGCCGCTCCGGGACTGCTTCCAGTGCCCGCGATCAACCCCGCGGCCGTGAGCGTGGCGCGGGAAGTGTAATCATTTTTTTAATTCAATCAATTTTTTGAGGAGTCCATTCATGCAGCCTGTTCCTATTTCCGTTCTTACTCCCGTTACTCCCCGCATCCGGCCGCGCACGGCGCTGGTGGCCAGCGCCGACCGCAGCTTTCGCCAGCGGCTCACCGAGATTCTGACCGGTCTGCGCTGGCAGGTACGCGAGGCCGACGGCGGCGCCCAGGCCTGGGCTGAAGCCGAGGCCGCTCCACCGGAGGCCATCATCGTCGACTCCTGGCTGCCGGATCTCGATCTGGCCGAGTTTCTCAAGGACTTCAGGGGCAGCTTTCCGCAGGTGGATCTGGTGACCGCCGGCGGCGCATCCGCCGAGGAGAGCCCGCGCGGACCCTATCGCCAGGAACTGCTCTATGCACTGCGCCGCATTCAGGACACCGATACGGCGGCGTGGAATACGGCGCCCGCGCTCGAAACACCCATCCCGGCCGCTACGCATGCGGCTCCTTGGCCTCCAGCGCCAACCGCCGCGCCCAGCACATTTGAAGCGTCCGAGGATGCGGTTCAAAAACCATCTGACCAATCAGACTCATTCTCCTCGGAGCCCGTCCGGAGCGAAGCGCCCGTGCGGGGAACCGATTCGGGCTCTAGCAGTCGGCTGCCGGAGCTGATCGGCGAAGCGCCGTGCATGCTCGAAATCGGCCGCCGCGTTCGCCTGGTGGCCCCGCGCATGACCACGGTGCTGATTGAAGGGCCTACCGGATCGGGCAAGGAAATTGTGGCCGAGGCTCTGCACCGTCTCTCCCCGCGCAGCCGCAAGCCCTTTGTTGCCATCAATTGCGCGGCTATTCCCGAAGAACTGCTTGAAGCGGAGCTCTTCGGCCATACCCGCGGCGCGTTTACCGGCGCGGTGAAGGGACGCATTGGGCGGATCGAGTCGGCCGATGGGGGTACCTTGTTTCTGGACGAGATCGGGGAGATGCCGCTGGGGCTGCAATCGAAGCTGCTGCGTTTTGTGGAGAGCGGAGAGTTGCAGCGGGTGGGCGACAACGAGACCGTCAAGGTGGACGTGCGCATCATCGCCGCCACGCACCGGCCTCTGGCCGAGCACACCAAGGCGGGAAGCTTTCGCGCCGACCTCTATTACCGTCTGGCGGTCTTTCTTATCCGCACCCCGTCTCTGGCCGAGCATGCCCAGGACCTTCCGCTGCTGGTGGAGCATTTCATGCAGCGGCTGGGCCGCGAGGAACCGGTCAAGCACGTTGATGAGAAGGCGATGGTCAGGCTCACCCTTCACGACTGGCCGGGCAACGTTCGCGAGCTCGAGCACATTTTGGAACGGGGCTCCATTCTCGCCGGCCAGGAGCCGGTGCTGACCGAAAGGGAGCTCGACTTTGGAGTGCTGGTGAGTTGAGCGGGAGGATTACATATGGATATGCAGATTGAAACCCAGCTCAGCGACCAGATCACTCGTTATCTTGATCTGGCCACCAGCGAAGCCAAGCTGACGGCGGCCAATATGGCCAATATCGATACCCCCGGCTACCGGGCCGTGGGCATGGACTTCGAAGCCGAGATGCGGCAGGCGATCTCGGGCGTGGAGAAGGGCGCGGCGGCGCGGCCGGTGAGGGTGAAGGCCGTCGATGGGCTGATTGCACGGCCGGACGGCAACAACGTCTCCATGGACCGCGAAGGCCTGAATCTGGCCGAGGCGCAACTGAAGTTTAAGACCGGCGTGGCGCTGCTGAGGCAGGAATACCAGCGCGTCTTGGACGCCATTCACTCCGATAGCAAGTAGGCTGGAACGCGACGTGCAGGAGTTCATCCGGGGATGGAGGCAAGCAGGATGAATCTCTTTGCAATGATGGAGACCTCGGGCAGCGCCATGCAGGCCGAGCGGATGCGCGCCGAGGTGGTGGCGGCCAACATGGCCAACGCCGAGACCACACGCACGGCCTCGGGCGGCGCTTACCGCCGGCAGCACGTGGTTTTTGCCGCCAATGCAGGAGATGCGGAGTTTTCGAGCGCGCTGGATGCGGCTTCCGGGAGCCTGGAGCCTGGAAATGCGGCATCGGGAACTCTAGCCTCGGCGGTTTTGCCTCCGCTGCTGCCGCTCAATTTGAATGGGTCACTGACCGGTTCATTGAACAGTTCCGGGGCGGTTGCGCCGGGCGTGCATATTGCGGGCGTGGTCGAGGATCCATCGCCTCCGCTCAAACGTTACGATCCCGGCCATCCGGATGCGGGGCCGGATGGATATGTCTCCTATCCGGATATTAATCCCCTCACAGAGATGGTGGACCTGATGGGGGCAACACGTGCATATGGTCTGAACAGTTCCGCCGTGCAGGCCGAGAAGGGCATGATCACGTCGGCCCTGGAGATTGCCAAGTCCTAGCTGTTGACGGGGGTAGCCGAATCAGGCGGGAGCGGAAGCAAAGGGCCGAGATCGCTTATTTGAAGGAGAAGGGAGAGTCGATGATCGCCGCAATCAATCCCATGGCCGCTGGAACGCAGGCATTGCCGGGACTCGCCGGTCTTGGTGCTCAGACGAGCGCAACGATAAGCGGCGATTCAGCCGCCGGGCCGCAGCCGTTTGCCGATCTGTTGACCGACGCTGTGGGCCAGGTGAACCAGTTGGAGTCGCAGGCGCAGGCCGCCGTCACCGGGTTGATGACCGGCACGGGCGTCGATGTGCATCAGGCGATGATCGCAACCCAGAAGGCGAGCATGGCCTTCGAGCTGGCGCTGGCGGTGCGCAACAAGGCGGTCCAGGCCTATCAGTCGGTGATTGGAATGCAGTTTTGAAAGCAGTGGTCAGTGAACAGTGGACAGTGATCAGACCGTGGCCAAATCGACTATTACTGGCCCCTGACAACTGACCACTGTTCACTGACCACTGACCACTGAAAGTGAGACCATGGCCACCGGAACACAGTTGGAGAAGAGCGCGCCGGCAACGATCGGACAGCCTCAGTTGGCCGACCGTCTGGCCGGGCTTTGGGGTCTGGGACGGGTTCGCTGGGCGGGGATGCAGCCGGCGCAGCGGCTCTGGGCGCTGATGGCGGCGGTACTGTTGATGGCGCTGGTCGGAGGCCTCTTCTGGTACGGCCTGCGCACGGACTGGCGCGTTCTCTACGCCGATCTCGATCCGGAGGATGCGCGGCAGACCGGCCAGGTTCTGGCGCAGGCGCAAATCTCCTATCAGCCCACCGCCAACGGGACGGGCATCGAGGTTCCGGCGGCGCAACTGGACAAGGCGCGGCTGGCGACCGCGGCGAAGGGCGGGGTCAAGAGCGGACGGCTGGGATTTGAGATCTTCGACAAGCCCAACTGGGTGGGTTCGGAGTTCGACGAGCAGGTGAACTACCAGAGGGCTCTCGAAGGCGAGCTGGAGCACACGGTGGGATCGCTTACCGACGTCGAGTCGGCGCGGGTTCACCTGGTTCTGCCCCACGACTCTTTGTTTCGCGATGCTGAACGTCCGGCCAAGGCCTCGGTGGTGATCAAGCTGCGCCATCGCTCGCTGGCCGACGGCGAGCCGGAGGCGATTCGCAATCTGGTGGCCTCGGCCGTGGATGGTTTGTCCCCGGAGCGCGTGGTGCTGGTGGATGCGGCTGGTCATCTGCCGCTGGGACCGAAGACACCGGAGGCCATGCGGCTGAGCGCCGAGCAGATTTTGGAGGAAAAGCTGATTGCCACACTGGAGCCTGTGACCGGCGCCGGCAACGTGCGCGCCTCGGTGACTCTGGACTACGATCCGGCGGCTACCGAGGAGACCCAGGAGAGCTACGACCCGGAGCAGACGGTGACCCTGTCGATGCAGCGCAGCGAGCAAACGGCCGGCAGCCAGCCGGTGGCCGCCGGAGTTCCCGGCTCGGCCTCGAACGCGCCCAACTCCCAGGCACTGCCCGTTTACCCGCAGCAGAGCACGGCGCCCCAATCGGCAAAAACGGAGTCCGGAACCTACGGGGCCTCAAAGACGGTGCGTCATGTGATTGAGAATCCCGGCCAGGTGCGGCGGATGACCGCGGCGATCGTGGTCAACGACCGTCTGGCGCAGGTTGCGAGCAAGGAAAAGGCGGCGGTCTGGCTACCCCGCTCGGCCGACGAGTTGAGTAACCTGACCGCGCTGGCGCAGGCGGCGGTGGGATTCAACCCGGCGCGCGGAGATCTGCTTACGGTTGAGGATCTGGCCTTCGATGAGAATCGCCCCGCGCCGCCGGTTTCCGTGCCGGGGCAGGTGTTGGAGACGGCGGAGAATTCGCCCTTGCTGATCAAATATGCGGCTCTGCTGGCCAGCCTGCTGCTGGTGGTGGCCTTCGGTGTGCGCCCGGCACTGCGGTACGCCGGGTCCGCGCCCAGGGGAGCAGTCAAGGCGAAGGAGTTGCCGGGCCACGCGGCGGCTGCTCCCGTTGTTTTGAAGCCTCCCGAACCCGCCGAGGTTGACCCTGAGCGGATGAGGGCACAGCAAATTTTCGAGGAGGTATCTGGTCACCTCAAGCGCGAACCGACGCAAAGCTCGCGCCTGTTGCAGAGCTGGATTCACTCCGACTAGCATCCCCTGTTGGTTCCGGCGAGCGTAGTCAGGGGCAGTCGAAATAAAGCGCATTCAAGGAAAGGAACAGGGTCTTGGCCGAGCAGGGAAACGAGAGCGGGGCAGCGCGGCGGCGCCAGTCGGCGCAGCTGTCCGGCGTGCGCAAGGCGGCGGTGCTGCTGGTGGCCGTAGGCGAGGAGCTGGCCAAGGAGATTCTGCGCGCATTGCCCGAGGCGGACGTACAGCGGCTCACCGAGGAGCTGGCAGACCTGCGCGGCATCACGCCCGAACTCTCGGCGGGGATTCTGGAGGAGTTCTGGCAGTTGCTGGAGACGCAAAACTTCATGATCCACGGCGGTCTGGACTACGCCAGCCGCCTGCTGCTCGATACCTTCGGCAAGGAACGCGCCGACGACCTGTTGATGCTGGTGCGCCGTTCGCAGGAGGAAGCCCATGGCAATCTGGCCAAGCTGCAGCGCACCGATCCCCAGCAACTGGGCAAGCTGCTCGATACCGAGCATCCGCAGACTATCGCGCTGGTGCTGGCGCATCTGGACCCCAAGCGTGCTTCGATGGTGCTGGACAGCCTGAGCGAGGAGCACAAGGTGGTCTCCGTGCAGCGGCTGGCCGAGATGCGCCAGTTTTCGCCGGAGATGGCGCAGAAGGTGGCCCACATTCTGCACCGCCGCCTGGAGAGCGTGGGCGACAACGGGCGCAAGAGCTACTCCGGCTTCAGGGCGGTGGCCGACCTGCTGAACCGGCTGAACGCGGAAGAGTCGAAGAAGATTCTGGAAACCATCGAAGACGGCCAGCCGGAGCTGGCGCTGAGCATACGCAATCTGATGTTCACCTTTGAAGATTTGGTCACGGTGCCGCCAGCCACGATCAGAGAGATCGTTTCCGGAGTGGATAAGCGGCAACTGGCTCTGGCCCTGCGCGGAGCCAACGAGGAGCTGCGCGCCCAGATCTTCAAGTCGATGAGCTCGAGAGCCGTGGAGATGCTGAAGGAGGATATGGAGGTGCTGGGCCCGGTTCGCTCGCGCGAAGTGGCGCAGGCGCAGCAGGAGATCCTCAACCTGGCAAGGCGTTTGGAGGCCGAGGGCAAGGTGGTGCTGAAGCTGGAGACGGGGGACGAGATGCTGGCGTAACAGTGATCAGTGAACAGTGGACAGTGATCAGTGAACAGTGGACAGTGATCAGTGAAAGCGGCCAGTAAACAGTGATTCGTGTCTTGTTGACAGTTATCAGGAGCATAACGGAAAACTGATCACTGTTCACTGGCCACTGTTCACTGTTTTTAGGAGATTCCATGCAGCAAACTGGATCGGCAAACGGAAAGGTCGCGGCGGGGCGGGTAAAGGCCTTCGAGTACCCGGCTGATCCCCGTGCGCCAGCTTTGCCGGTCTCCGAGCTTTGGAGCGCGGCGGGGATTGAGGACGGATTCGGCGCGGACGAGGAGTCTCAGAATGATGCGGGTTTGAACCCGGGGAGAGCCGGGCAGCGCGGGGAGATTGATGCGCGGCTGACGGAAGAGAATCTCAAGGGGTTCGAGGCGGGGCGGGAGCGAGGCCGGCAGGAGGGTCGCCAGGCGGAGCGCGAGGCACAGGCGGCGGCGCAGTTGGCCGCTGAGGAAAGGCGCGTGCGGCGTGCGGCAGAGTTGGTCGAGAGTCTGGCCCAGGAGCGCGACCGGTATCTGCGCAAAGTGGAGCATGAGGTGGTGAAGCTGGCGCTGGCGGTTGCGGCCCGCATCCTGCGCCGCGAGGCGCAGATGGACCCGCTGCTGCTGACCGGCGCGGTGCGAGTGGCCCTGGGACAGCTTTCCGATTCGACCCAGGTGCGGCTGCGTGTGCCCCCGGCTGAGCTCGATTTGTGGACGGAGGCCATCGCGTTGCTGCCCAATCTGGCGCTGAAGCCGGCGGTGGATGCAGGCGAGGGGATGCGGCTGGGCGACTGCAAGATTGAAGCGGAGCTGGGATCGGTGGATCTGGGGATTCGCGCCCAGTTGGGAGAGATTGAGCGTGGGTTCTTTGACCGTGCCGGTGGACGCGCCGCCGAGCCGGCCGTCAAGGCGGACGAGGTAGAGAGTGCAGCCGGGGAGATGCGGAGTTGATGACTGCGCAAACCCAGCTTTTGGCTCATTACTTCAGGCGCCTGGAGCGCGGCCAGCCCTGGCGCTGGCGCGGGCAGGTGCTGGAGTCGGTGGGGCAGACCATCGAGTCGGCGGGGCCGCTGGCCTCGGTGGGCGAGTGCTGCGAGATCAGGGACCGGTTCGGCAACCCGCACCTGGCCGAGGTGATCGGATTTCGCGGATCGAATGTTTTGTCGATGCCGGTGGAGACGACGGAGGGGATTCGCTACGGCGACCCGGTGGCGGCGCTGGGCATTCATCCCCAGATCGGCGTGGGCGCGGCGCTGATGGGCCGGGTGCTCGACGCGCGGGGGGAGCCGATTGACGAGCGCAGGGCACCGGAGGTCACGCACACTCTGAATCTCGAGGGAACGGTGCGATTGCCTCTCGACAGGACCCCGATTCGAACGCCTCTGGGCACGGGAATTCGCGTGATCGACGCACTGCTGACTGTGGGACGTGGGCAGCGCGTGGGCATATTCGGCGGATCGGGAGTGGGCAAGAGCACGCTGATCGGCATGATGACGCGCAACACCGAGGCCGATGTGACGGTGGTGGGTCTGGTGGGCGAGCGCGGCCGTGAGGTGGGCGAGTTTCTTGAGGAGTCCTTGGGCAACGAAGGAAGGGCGCGATCGGTGGTGGTGGTTTCCACCTCTGACCAGTCGCCTCTGATGCGCATGCGGGCGGCGCTGGCCGCCACCACGGTTGCGGAATATTTTGCCGCGCAGGGAAAGCATGTGCTGCTGGTGGTGGATTCGCTGACCCGCTTCGCCATGGCCGCGCGGGAGATCGGCCTGGCCGCCGGTGAGCCGCCCACGGCCAAAGGGTATACGCCCTCGGTCTTCAGCCGGTTGGCGCGCATTGTGGAGCGGGCCGGCCAGTTCCGCGTGGGCTCGATTACCGCGTTTTATACCGTGCTGATGGAGGGCGACGATCAGCAGGACCCGCTGGTGGATGCGGTGCGTTCGCTGCTGGATGGGCACGTGGTGCTCTCCCGCGATATGGCGGCCGAGGGCTGGTATCCGCCGGTCCAGGTGCTGGACTCGATCAGCAGGCTGATGCCGGCCGTCGCTCAGCCTGAGCATAGGGAGCATGCGGCGCTGCTGCGGCGGCTGATGGCGGTTTACGCGCGCTCGGAGGACCTGGTGCGCATCGGGGCTTACAAACCGGGCGCGGACCTGGATCTTGACCGCGCCTTGCGCGCCCGGGATGTGATGCGCGCTTTTATGACCCAGGATTCGCGCGAGCGGGTTCGGTTTGCCGACTGTGTGCGGCGCTTGATGGCCCTGGCCGCGGAGGTGTGAGCGTATGGCCGTCTCACGCTCGCTGCGCCGCCTGCTTCGCATCCGGAATCTCGAAGAAGAACAGGGAAGACTGATGCTCGAATCCGCGCTCGGAGATCTCAGGCAACTCGAGAATGCGCTCGAGTCTACGGTCAAGCGCGCACACAGCGGCCGGCGGCTGGTGGGGGCAAGCGTTCACAGCGGTAAGCTAGAGGACCGTCTGGCCGGCCTTGAAGAGACGCGCGCGGCGGGCCGTCATGCTGCAGCGCTCAAGCCGAGAATCGCCCAAACGGAGCTCAATGTGGTCGCCTTGCGGCAGGAGTATCTGGCTCGCAGGATCGAGCGCCGCCAGGCGGAGACGCTGATTGAGGAGACCGAGGCAAGGGACTCGCTTGATGCCGGACGGCGCGTCCAACAGGCGCTCGACGACTGGTTCGGCAGCAAGTTGCATCAGGCTGGGTTCGAGGCGGAACCGGCCGGATCGGCCTTTTCGATACCCGAGCGGCAGGGAACCGAAGGCGGCGTGGAGGGGAACTTGAGCGAAATTTTACGAAAATGAGGATTTGGTTTCCTGAAACGGGAGCGATAATCCCATTCCTGACAATGCTCTAACCCTCTCCCACGCCCTTTGGCACGGCATCTGCTTTGTTTCAACCCATGACAGTTGCCGCGAGCATCGAGATCCTGGCGGGAGGGCATGCACCACCGGACCTGAGTCAGTCTGGGCCAGGGGCGACAGGCAAGGTACAGAACGCTGAGCGGGGCGTTCAATTGGGCGGGAGTGCGTCGAACTCTTCTATGCCGACTGCGGCAAGTTTTCGATCCAGTTGGCAGTCGATGCTGGCTTCACTCCATGACGGCTTGAAAAACACCGGCAATGAAGGCGCCGCGGCGGAGGAGGACTTGGACGCGGGGGGAGGTTTTTCTCGAAAGACAGCGGAAAGCAATTCGGCAACAGGCTCGCCCACTTCCGTCGCTACATCCCAGCGATCGAGGACGGTGAGCGCGACACAAATCGCTTCGGCGGAAGGTGAGAAGAATTTATCTCCGGCCGGTACAGGATCTGGAATTTACGTTTCGCGAACTGGTTCTGAAACCCTCCGGCAATCCGCTATAAATCCAGCATTGAAGAGCGGCGCGACGGTAAGAACTCCGTCAAAGGAAGAAACCGCCGGTAACCTGCACTCGGTCAGCGCCGTCAAGAGCGTAAAGACGGTAGCCGCATCCGGCGTAGCCGCGACGGTGACGCCGGTGGCAATCGACATTGCAACGGCGCAGAGTATTCCCGCGGCAATACCGGCGCCGGTTGCCGAAGCTCAGTCCTCAATCCCTACGAAAGCACTGACTCAAACCCCGCTCACCGATCTATCCGGAGAATTGTCTTCAGCTTTCACTCCAGGCCACCTTCAATCGTCTCTCTCACTTCCGGACGGCCCTGCCACAGTAACAGGAGGGACGATCGCCTCTCGGAATCAAGCTGCGGTAATATTCTCCGCTGCGGAAGCCGTGGATTCCTTGCCTTCGGATCGTACCGGTGCGTCGTTCAATGAGATTGGCACGGTCGCGAATCAGGCAACTGGAACAGCAGTCGAAGCGGAGGGAGCGCAATCGTCGCCCGCGCAAGTTCCCGTAGTGCCCGCCACCGTGAAGAGCGTAATCCAAGGTCAGGCGGAGAAGGTTACGGTTGCATCTCCGGCAGCGCAGGAGGAAGCATCGACGGCTCACGTAAAGACTTCTCAGGCTGTTGAACACAGCGGGGCGCAGAACAGGAATATTGAAGAGGTCAAATCCTCCGACCCAAATGGATGGACGGCGATCGCAGCCGGCGTAGAACCTTCGCCCTCGGGACGGATGAGGCCGCAGGCGGAGAGCACGCCGCATACGTTTGCGGCTGGCCCGCCCAGGATGCAGGCGCAGGCAGTGATTCAGGGTGCGGAAGCAATCGCATCTCCAGTGGGCAGCGCTCCAATGGGTCAAGAGTCTGCGATGAACAATACCGCCGCCTCTTCGTCCGTCGCAGTTACGGATACGGCTTCATTCGCGAGCAAGGCTGATTCGGCTGGGGGTTCGAAGGCAACAATGGCGCAGACTGCGTCGCGGAGTGCGCATTTTGCAGCGGCAGTGCATGGAGATCGGCAAGGTCAGGCTGTGCCTGCGGTTCAGGATGGGGCCAACAATGCGGCACTGGCGCGCGATCCCTCCGCAGTGCGCACGGCGGTCAACCTGGCAGGGGAATCGGCCGGCGCTGAGAGCAAGGATAGATCGACGGCGCAAGAAACCTTTGCCGCGTTGGATTCGGAAAGCTCCTCAAGTACCACGACCTGGGTTCATGCGGGAACGCGGAGCGCGGAGGCGGGATTTCAGGATCCGGCGCTGGGGTGGATAGGAGTGCGGGCGGACGCGAGCGGCGGCGGAGTGCATGCCTCTCTGGTTCCAGGCTCGGCGGAGGCGGCGGTTACGCTTGGCGGCCATTTGGCGGGATTGAACTCCTATCTGGCTGAGCAACACACGCCGGTCGATTCGCTGACTTTAGCCGCGCCGGAGGAAAGATCGGCCCATACCAGCATGGGGCACGGTTCTCAGCAGAGCATGCAACAAGAAGCAGGGCAGAATACGGGGCAACGCGCCACAGCATCGAGCCGGCAATCCGGCACGCGGGTTAGCGCATCCGTTCTGACGCCGGCAGCCGGCAACGAAGTCCCGGCAGCTTCAGGCAGGACGGAAACAACAGCACAGGGATTCATTCCAAGGGGCACGCATATTTCGGTGATGGCCTGAGGGATGGAAGCAGACGGATTGAGGGAACTGAGCAGGCGAAAAAGCAGGGAGGGAAAATGTCAGCGTTATCGGAAATCTTGAATCATCATCAAAATCAAATGACGGCGGGACAGGCACTGACGGGGAAGGCCTCGACGGCTAAGGCCGGCGCAACAACCGCGGCCGGCGCGGCGGCGTCCGCAGCCAGCGGCGCCAGCAGCTCGAGCAGTTCAGCCAGTTCTTCGGCCACCATCTCAGCCAACGACTTTCTCACCCTTCTGGTGACCGAGATGCAGAACCAGGACCCGACCGCGGACACCGATCCCAACGAGTACATCAACCAGTTGGTGCAGGTGAACAGCCTGGAGCAGTTGATCTCAATCAATCAGACGCTGAGTACGGATCTCAGCCCGACTGCCGACGCAAGCAACTCCTCCAACAGCCAGGCCAGCGGCGCAACTGCCAATGCGGCCGGCAAGAGTGCGACTGCGGCAACCGCGCAAGCGCATGCGACGGGCCACCATGGAAAGGCTGCGGCCGCGGTTCAGCCGGCTGCATCCAGCGCTGCCACGACCGGCACTACTCCGTCCCATGCCAAGGGAATAAAGTTCGCCCCCGGCAATCTCGGCATACCCGCGGCCAACCCCGCCGCGAATCGCGTGGCGCAGTCTCTGAGCGGGCAGTCCTGAGTTCTATGTAGCTCGATCATGATCCGCGGGCCCGATGGGCCCGCCAAAAACAATTCAGAACATCGAGAGGAGAAATACGATGGCAAGTTTTTATATTCCGCTTACCGGACTCAACGCCGATTCGACGGCGTTGAACACCATCGCAAACGATCTTTCCAACATGAATACGACGGCCTACAAGGGCCAGACAACCAACTTTTCCGATCTTTTTTATCAGCAGGTTGGATCGAGCGGATCGGGCAACGAGATCCAGGTGGGCGAAGGGGTGCAGGTGGCCTCCAACGAAACCAATTTTGCGCAAGGGTCTTACGATACCAGCGGCACCACCAGCGCCGACGTGGCAATGGACGGCAGTGGATTCTTTGTAGTGAGCAATGGCAGCAGCAACCTCTATACCCGCGCCGGCGATTTCACGCAGGACTCGGCTGGAAACCTGATCACCTCCGACGGCATGACCGTGATGGGCTACCCGGCCGTGAACGGCGTGGTGAATACCAATGCCTCGTTGACGGCCATCAACATTCCATTGAGCGGGCAGGTGCAGCAGCCGGAGGCGACCACCACATTCAGCATGACCGCCAATCTGGATTCAGCTTCGCCCATCGGCACCACGTTTCCCGCGCCGATTACGCTTTACGATTCGCTAGGGGTGAGTTACCAGGCGACGGTGAACTATACGAAGACGGGGACCAACACCTGGTCCTACGACATTACGGTGCCGGATACAGTGCCGGCCACGGCGGCAGCGGGAACGATCAATTACAACCTGGCATCGAGCGGCGGAAACACGGCGACAATCGATGCCGCAACGAACCTGACCATCACCGGCCTGACTGCGGGTGGAAGCGTAGCCACCATTGCGGCGCCCACGGTGGTTGCGGGTGAATCATTAGCCACCTATGCGGCTGCCCTTACAACCGCGATTTCGAATGCGAACATCGCCGGAGTAACGGTCTCGACCACGGCTGGCGGCGAGTTATCCATCACCGGCGCAAACGTTTCGACCTCCGGCAACGTGGTACAGGATGCGCTGGCTTCGGCGAATGCGAGCGGTTCATTAACCTTCAACTCTAGCGGCAACCTGGTGAGTCCGGCTGCGGATATTGGCGGCGTCTCCTTCAGCGGTTTATCCGACGGAGCGGCCAATCTGAATATGACGTGGAATATTATGGGCTCGAATGGCACACCCACCATCAGCCAGGTGGATTCGGCCTCCGCGCTCTCCGCGGCTCCCGCTAACGGCAATGCCTCCGGCGTCTACCAGAGCTTCTCTATCGGCTCGGACGGCACCGTCACGGCCACCTACTCGAACGGGTCGCAGGTCGTCGGTCAACTGGCGCTGGCCAACGTGACCAACTTGCAGGGACTGTCGTTGCAGGGCAACGGCGATTATGCGACCACGCAGTCCAGCGGCGCGGCATCGATCGGAGCCTCGGGGACAGACGGACTGGGCGCAATCGAAGACTCGTCGCTGGAAGAGTCCAACGTGAACATTTCGGCCGAGTTCTCTGACCTGATCATCGCTCAGCGCGCCTTCGAGGCCAACGCGAAGTCGATTACCACCTTTGACACCGTTACCCAGGACACCATCAATATGGTCCACTAGAGTGGAACCAGAATTGCTGTACCCTGTTGAATATTGTTGAAGTGTGAATGTGAGTGCGAGTGTGCCGAAGCTGGGTCATTCACACTCACATTCACACTCACACTCATGGGTACATCGACTCTGTAACCGCTTTCAATTATTTTGCGTTCACATCAATAAACAATCCTTTGCCTTCGGCCAGTGCAGTTCCTTCAGCGTTGAGTATTTTCGCTTCGGTCCAGTGTTTGCGGCCTTCGCTGCGGACTACGCGGCCCTCCAAACGAATGGGCGCGCAGGAGGGAACTGGGCGGTGGTAGTCGACTTCCATATGGCGGGTCATGGATGTGAAACCAAGGGCGCGAACGGACTTGCTCATGATTTCGTCCAGCAGCGTGGCGATGATGCCGCCGTGCAGGTAGCCTGGGTGGCCTACGAATGTCTCCGGAACCGTTGCCAGGCAGACGACTGATTTGTCTTCGGCGAGCAGGAATTGGAGATGCAGACCGGTCGAGTTTGCCGGGCCGCAGCCAAAGCAGCGATTCCCGGCTGCATGGACCATGGGAGTGAGATTCTCTGTTTTTTCTGCCATTTATTCCTCTACAACGTTCCGGCCAGCACGGCCTGGTAGATTTCCCGGTCCACGTTTCCTCCGGAGAGGACGATGCCGATCCTGTTGCCGCGCCGGCTGTCATTCTCTTTGAGCGCGGCGGCCAGCGGGGCGGCACCGGCGCCCTCGGCCAGGTTGTGCGTGTCCTGGTAGTAGATGCGCATGGCTTCGGCAATTTCAGCGTCGGTGACCTCGACGATGCGGGCGACGTTGTTCCAGATGATCTCCATCGCCTGGGGATTCGGAGTGCGGCAGGAGAGGCCGTCTGCGACCACGGTCCTCGCGGGGGCCTCCACTACACGATGCTCTTTGAAACTGAACGCGTAGGAAGGAGATTCGGCGGCTACCACGCCGACAATTTCGGTCTTCAGGTCCAACGCATTGCGCGCGGCCGCGACTCCGCAGATGGAAGAGCCCAGGCCGATGGGTACATAGATCGTATCGAGGGGAGGTGCTGCCTCGAAAAGCTCCAGTGCATAGGTTGCCGTACCCATCACCAGCCGCTCGTGGAAGGATTCGACCATGGTGAAGCCGCGATCGGAGGCGAGCCTGGCGGCAAACTCCAACGACTCCTGAAAGTCGTGGCCGTGCTCGACCAGTTCGACGCCCTGGGCCAGCATGGCGCGATTCTTCTCTTTGCTGTTGCCGTGGGGAACGACGATGACGGCCTGCAAACCCAGCAGCCGCGCGGCCATGCCCACGCCCTGGCCGTGATTGCCGCGGGTGGCTGCCACAACGCCTTTGAGAGCGGGCTGGGTTTGCTTGAGCCAGTCAATATAGACCAGCGCGCCGCGCAGCTTGAATGCGCCCACCGGGGTTTGGTTCTCGTGCTTGATCCAGGCCTTGGTCGCTGGCCGATTCCCAGCCGAAAGGCGCTCGTTAATCAGCGGCCAACTGTACTGCGGCGTGGGCGGCATATGGCGATAAACTACGGCCTGGGCTTCGTGTATCTGATCTAAAGACGGAAGCGGCATAGGTTCAGCATATCGAAACCGGCCCGCTTCATTGTGCCTTGACGATTCCTGCTCATGAAGTGAAGACTATTTCTGCCTGTACGCATCGAACCATTTGGAGGGTTTTCAGATTATGATGGACCGTCGAACTGCACTCAAGAATCTTGGCGGCGCGGCAAGCGCGCTGCTTTTGGCTCAATCGCTGTATGGCGAGGCAGCCGGCCAGGCCGCTGCCGCTGCTCCGCCTCCTGCGCCCACCGGACCGTTTACGTTGCCGCCGTTGCCCTATGCATACGACGCGCTGGAGCCCTATTTTGACGCTGAGACCATGCATCTGCACCACGACAAGCACCACCAGGCCTACGTGAACAATCTTAATGTCGCAGTGGCCGGTCATCCAGAGGTGGAGAGTAAGACGGTTTGGGAATTGGTTGCAAACCTGGAGGCTGTGCCTGAATCCATCCGTACCGCTGTCCGCAACAATGGCGGAGGCCACGCCAACCACTCCTTCTGGTGGCCTACGCTGGGCAAAGGCGGAACTGCTCCTGTGGGCGAACTGGCCAAAGCCATCGACGCCAGGTTCGGCTCGCTCTCGGCATTCCAGGAGCAGCTCAGCACGGCTGCAATGAAGGTCTTCGGCAGCGGCTGGGCATGGCTGGTGAAGTTGCCGGATGGAACGTTGGCCATTGAATCCACGCCTAACCAGGACAGCACGCTTGCTTCGGGCCATAAGCAGGTGATTGGAGTGGATGTATGGGAGCATGCCTACTATCTGAAGTACCAGAACCGGCGGGCGGAATACGTGAAGGCGTTCTTCCAGGTGCTTAACTGGGATTATGTGAGCGAGAAATACGCCCATCTGGCATAAATTGAATGGGACATCGATGATCCGGCAAAAAAGCGGCTGGGCAATTGCGATTGCCGGGATAGCGGCTGGCCTGTGCGTTTACCAGGCCGGCTGCCGCTCGGCGCCGTCGCTCACACCTCAACAGGTGGAAGGGAAGCACCTTTACCAGGTTCGGTGCGCCCATTGCCACGAGGACAACGACATGGGGCTCAAGAAAGCTCCGCCGGACCTGCACGGTATATTTGTTAGTCGCAAGATCCTGCCCAGCGGCGCACAGGCCACGGATGCGGCCGTGCGGCAGACTGTGCTTGGAGGGAAGGGGATGATGCCTTCCTTCGCCGGCCGATTCAGCCCAGAGCAGATGGACGCGCTGCTGGCCTACCTGCATACCGGGCTGCGCTGAATAGGCTGCGGAAAAAGTCCGAACGAAAAGCGAATTTGGCCAAGGATGGGTTGGCAGGGGCTTTCAGGCTCCTCAACCGGGTGCAGGTCACAATCCCCAGGTCCGCTGCGGGTGAGTTCAGTATCCGCCACAAATCCGGCTATTACATGGATTCGCCGGCCAAGGGCAACTGATTGCGGGGTTCCGGTCCGTTCTCCAGGAAACGCCGCCGGCGGATCAGCTTTCGTTTTGCCCGTCACCCACCCGGAACTCGGAAATTCAATCGCCACGCCGTCCCCCGTTATTTCGCTGAGCGCATCGGCGATTTTGCGTCAATCCAGAAGTTCTTCAGGCCACATCGGCTTTTCCAGGACAAATCCTGGACAGTACTACGAGGCACCATTGGGCGGTCCGGGTTGACTCTTTCAGCCAACTACGATACGCAGATATTTTGAGAAAGCTTCTCTGCCTTCGAGGGTGACTCGAACCGCGCGTGACTTTCGGGATGGTGCGATCCAACCAAGTTCCGAGAATCGTTTGTACATTTTCACGCCCAATGTACCCGCTAAATGGGGCCGGCGCTCCGTCCAGTCAGGACATTGACGCGCTAACTTCGGATCTGCAACTCTCCCCGAGCACGGTACGACGACCCCTCGTTGCTCGAACCACTCCCTCCCTCTGTCTGTGACGGCAAAAGCTCTTCCGGCCACCCGCGTGAGGTGACCTTCGCGCTGCAGCGCGTCCGCGATAGCCACCCCGAGCCATCCGGCGAGATGCGCATAACATGTGCGTGCATGCTCAAGACTTCCTAAGGTGAGCCCGGCTGTCTTGTCGAAAGGCCGTGCATGAGGCGCAGAAGACAACACCAGTAGCGATTCAACAGCGTAGGCAACTTCCTCATTTGCGAGTTCGTAGTAGCGGTGCCGCCCTTGCCGCTGCGCCGTGACAAAACCGGCTTCGACAAGTCGCGCAAGATGTTCGCTTGCCGTTTGCGGGCTCACGTGAGCCGCCAACGCCAATCCCCCAGCAGGGACGGCGCGACCGCCCATCAACTCAAGCAGCATGGCTGCCCGGGCCGGCACTGCGATCTGTTTGGCTGCGGTGGCGAGTGCGTCACTCATGAATAAAGTATGCGGGTTCTTTTTCGCTAACACTTCGGTCTGCGCCGAAGTTTTTTCTTGAGCGAGCGGCATACAATCGTCTCAGGAGGTAGGTATGTACACATTATTCCTGCGCTACACCATCGACCCCAACAAGCTTGCTGACTGGCGATCCTACGCACAAGCGGAGTTCGGCCCCATCACGGAGAGTGGCGGCCGCATCACCGGGTACTACGCTCCAACCGAGTTCGCCGGGGCTACCAGCGAAGCGTTCGCCACAATTGATGTGGGTACCATGGCCGAATATGAGGTGTATCGCGCCAAGCTAGCCGCGCACCCCAAACATCAGGAAAATGTCCGCAAGATCGAAGCGTCCGGCGCGATCCACTCCATCTATCGCGCTATTATCCAGAAGGTGGAGCCGGGAGCGGCTGCAAAATGAATCGCCCGGACCCGGTCGCACCTTGGTCGATACCCGGCTATGACTACGGCACTCCAACGAGTGCCGTATCGCCGGTGTCAGAGATTGACCTGTCACAACTGGAGCAGGCTGCCGGCTGGACAGCCAAGGACGCCGATGTGCTGGCGCGACACGCTGACCTGTTCCGGGCAAAGGCCGAATCCATGGTCGACTTGTGGCGTTCCGTCATTGGTTCGCAGCCCCATCTTTCCCAATGGTTCGTCGGGCCGGATGGTAAACCCGATGACGAGTACAAGGCGAGCGTCAAGCGCCGTTTTGTTCAGTGGGTCATTGATGCGGCGGTGCGCCCTCATGACCGGGACTGGCTGAACTATCAGCAGGAAATTGGACTTCGTCACACTCCGGCAAAGAAGAACAAAACCGATGGCGCGCATACGCCGCCACTCGTGCCGTTTCGATATCTTCTCGGCTTCATTCCCGTGGTCCTGCCTATCCGCGAGTTTTTCACTGACGCCATTCAGGATGAAGCTGAACTCAAGAGACTCGAAGACGCGTGGACCAAGGCTGTGCTTCTTCACGTCACACTGTGGTCGCGCGCGTACGTGGCGGAAGATCTCTGGTGAGCTGTCGTCGTATCGCACCGTGCAGACTGACTCGATCCAGTTCAGCGGACAGTCCTTCGGTATTTTTGCGCTACCGTCGACTTTCTCAACTAAGAAACGAGGCTACGGGCATGGTGGAGGCCCCAGTCAGGACCGCCAGCACCTCCTGCACCAGATCGGGCCCGAAATGCCGGCAAGGCTTCGCAGATTTGCCTGCGTATGATCCTCGGTTGACGATAACAGCCCGATGCACGTTTCCAGATCGGATCTCGCTCGAAACGAGCATCGGCGATTTGTGCGGTCACCGACACTGAGAGCTACCCGGCGGTGACTGGAACCTTGGCGGTCTCGGATCTGTTCAGCGGAACCGACAGACAGGAGTCGTAGGGTCCTCCCGTGAAAATAGTGTGCAGTCCACGGTTGACAAGTTCGCGATGGCCAAAGGCCGGGTATTTCGCAGCATCGTGCCCCTGGATCGTCAACTGCAGAGAGGAGCCAGCCTCGAAAAATGTAGCAGACGGCCATATCTCGATTTCCACGGCCACAATGTCGCCGGGACGCAGCTTTTGAATTTGAGTATGGCTATGCCACGGACGCAGCGGCTTGCTGCGCGACGGATCCAGTTCCCTGTGTGAAGCTCGGAGCCATCCCTTTGCGAGGCCATCGTGCTCATATCCGTTGAATCCGGAGAAGTAGACCTCTCGCCCAGAGGAATCAAGCTTTCGCAGAACCACGAACAGGTCCAGATCATCGCCTTCTGAGGTGCTGACCCAGAGCTTCAACCTCATGCTGCCAATCAGTTCAACAGCCCGCTCGAATCGGAGAGAAAACGCTGCTCTGCCGTTTCGACCTTCGGGCCGATACTGCACCTTTCCTTCGGAAGCGGCAGGTTCGCTTTGCAGAGTGCCCGTCTTCGCGCAGAGGTACAGCGGGGCTGATTGCACCGACGGGAGTGGCCAAGTCTGCTCGCTGCGAACTTCCTGTCTGTAATAGCCTTTCCGGACTTCCAGGCGTATCTTCTGTTCTCGGTCGAATCCGTTGTCGAGGTCTCGAAG
>Ga0224555_1000541_pt1 | contig 57232 bp, 53 predicted proteins | sample 714S23034metaG_FD_180687 | JGI IMG/M metagenome (GOLD analysis project Ga0224555, IMG submission 180687) | Peat soil microbial communities from Stordalen Mire, Sweden - 717 S2 30-34 | ecosystem: Environmental > Terrestrial > Soil > Wetlands > Peat | place: Sweden: Norrbotten County, Stordalen... | reverse complement strand
GGAAGCGCGGGCCTGCCGGCCCGCTCACCGGCTGCCGCCGGACTGCCTTGGGAAGCGCGGGCCTGCCGGCCCGCTCACCGGCTGCCGCCGGACTGCCTTGGGAAGCGCGGGCCTGCCGGCCCGCTCACCGGCTGCCGCCGGACTGCCTTGGGAAGCGCGGGCCTGCCGGCCCGCTCACCGGCTGCCGCCGGACTGCCTTGAAAGCAGCCCGCAGCCAGAGACGCCAAGGCCACACGCCACAGCCAGCGATCCCTGGCCGGACGCCCTTAAGAGCAGCGTGGCCCGGCGGGCAGAAAACCGTCCGCGCGCGCGGGCTGCCTCGCGGGCCACTTACCGGCTGCCGCCGGACTGCCTTGGGAGCACGCGCGCCGCCAAACTTCGAACGCTCCGGGCCGAAGAACATCGCTCCGCTAGCCCCGGCCCTCCGCAGTTGTGTCGGCGCTCGTGCTGCGGTAGGCGCCTGTGAAGTGCATGTCGGGTGAAGTGAATCGAAGGCGCGCAAAGGTTCATTGGGGGCTCAGGCCGCCCCCAAACCCCCGCCAAAAGCAAAAGCAACAGCAACAGCAACCGCAACAACAAAGACAGCGCTGCTGCGCAGCTTACCGGCTGCCGCCGGACTGCCTTGGAACGGCGTCGCAGGCCAACCCAGGTGCCAGGGTTAAGGCCGCGGGTCCAGGCGTGCCTGTGGGGGGCACGGCTTCCCACGCGGCCACCCAATGGCACCTGGGCAGGCCCGCGCCGCCGCAAAACCCGAAGAACCATAAAGAGCCATAGATATCCGGGCCGTCGATAGGACCCCACCCGCGAAAACCAGGGGGATGTGGGATGGTTTTCGTGGGTGCCCATCGACGGCCCGGATAAAGAGCGATAGATAATAAAAGACCACCCCCACCCCCTACCCACAGACCGACGCACATCGAGCCCCAAAATGGTGTGCCCGACCTGTGACCGAGCCCGGTCACAACTTTTGGTCACAAAACGGTCACAATGGTCACAAGCCCAAAACTCAGGGAGAATCAACCTTGACAACACTTTGGACACAAGGTATGGTCACAAGCAGCACGAAATCGGTCACAAGCGAGACGCGAAAACGGACACAGATTTAAACGTCGAGGTTCTTTACGTCCAGCGCATTGTCCTCGATGAACTTGCGACGCTTTTCAACGTCTTCGCCCATGAGCGTAGTGAAGATTTCGTTGGTTTCGACAATGTCTTCGAGCTTGACCTGGAGCAGGGTCCGGTGCTCGGGGTCCATGGTGGTTTCCCATAGCTGCGTGGCTGTCATTTCGCCAAGGCCCTTATAGCGCTGCACCGAGTAGTCCTTCTTGCCCTGCTCGACGATGTAGGCGAACAGCTCGCGCGCGGTCTCCTTCTCGACCGGCTCGCGCAGAACGCGGACTGCGCGGCGGGCCTGTTTGGCTTCCGCCGGCGCTTCAGCTCCTTCGGCTTCGGCTGCCTCCGCATCCTCCGGGTTTGCTTCCACGGCGGCTGCCCTGGCGGCGTACTCGATGAGGAATGGGGGCTCGAGGAACTCCTTGATGAGCGTGTACTTGGCCATCATCTGGCGGAACTCGGGGCTGGAGGCGAGGGTCCAGTCGATGGAGCGCGTGGCGCCCTGCGCGTCAGTGAAGGAAATGGACCAGGTGTGGTGCTCCTCGTCCTCCACCGGATCGTGGACCTTGAACTGGAACTCATCGGCCAGCTCGCTCAACTGCTCATGCAGCAAGGCCAGCTTGGGGGGAACGTCGCTTTCAGCCTGCGATGCGAAATCGGCGCGGTGCACCAGTTCGGCGCGGGCCAGCAGCTCGGTCAACTTTTCATTGCGGATGCGCTTGTCCACTTTTTCCACGAAGCCCAGGTACTCGTTGAGCGTGCCCATGAAGCGGGTCAGGCCGGCGCCCTCGATGCGGCTGGCGAACTCGCCGTGGCGGACGATCATTCCCTCGGAGGCGCGGTTCACCATCACCCGTACAAACTCGCGGTCGTCCTTGATGTACTGCTCGAAGCGGCCCTTTTTGATTTTGTAGAGCGGGGGCTGCGCAATGTAGATGTTGTCGCGCTTGATCAACTCCGTCATGTGGCGGAAGAAGAAGGTGAGCAGCAGGGTGCGGATGTGGGAGCCGTCGACGTCGGCGTCGGTCATGAGAATTATTTTGCCGTAGCGGATCTTGGTGGCGTCGAAGTCGTCCTTGCCGATGCCGCAGCCGAGGGCGGTGATCATGGCGCGGATCTCCTCGTGGCCCAGCATCTTGTCGTAGCGCGCCTTTTCGACGTTGAGGATCTTGCCCTTGAGGGGCAGGATGGCCTGGAAGCGGCGGTCGCGGCCCTGCTTGGCGGTGCCGCCGGCGCTCTCGCCCTCGACCAGGTAGAGCTCGCAGCGGTCGGGGTTGCGCTCACTGCAATCGGCCAGCTTGCCGGGCAATCCGCCGCCGTCGAGGGCGCCCTTGCGGCGGGTCAGGTCGCGGGCCTTGCGGGCAGCCTCGCGGGCGCGGGCGGCCTCGATGGCCTTGTTGATGATGCGCTTGGCAATGGGCGGATTCTGCTCAAGGAAAGCGCCGAGGCGCTCATTGACGAAGGCCTGCACCGTGCCGGCGATGTCGGAGTTGAGCTTGCCCTTGGTCTGGCCCTCGAACTGCGGCTGCGACAGCTTGACGCTGACCACGGCGACCAGGCCCTCGCGCACGTCGTCGCCGCTGAGGTTTTCCTTCAGGTCCTTGAAGAGGCCCAGCTGCTGGCCGATGGCGTTGATGGTGCGGGTGAGCGCGGTGCGGAAGCCGGAAAGATGCGAGCCGCCGTCCACCGTGTTGATGTTGTTGGCAAAGCTGAACACCGTCTCCGAGTAGCTGTCGTTGTACTGCAGGGCGATCTCGATCTCGACGTTATCGCGCGAAGCCTCCATGACGATGGGCTTCTCGTGCAGCACCTGCTTGCCGCGATTCAGATGCTTGACAAACTCGGCAATTCCGCCGGCGTACTTGAACTCTGCGCGCCGGGCTTCGCCGGTCTTGGCATCCGCGGTGCGCTCATCGGTCAAAGTGATCTCGAGGCCCTTGTTCAGGAAGGCCATCTCGCGGAGACGCTGCGCCAGCGTGTCGTAATTGAACTCGGTGGCGGTAAGAATGCTCTTGTCGGGCAGAAAGTGTACCTTGGTGCCGCGCCTCTTGCTGGTTCCCGCCTGGCGCAGCTCGCTGGTGGGAGCCCCGCAACTGAAGTCCATCTCCCAGGTGTGCCCGTCGCGCCAGATCTCCACGTTGAACTCCTGGCTCAGCGCGTTCACGCAGCTCACGCCCACGCCGTGCAGGCCGCCGGAAACCTTGTAGGTCGAGGCGTCGAACTTGCCGCCGGCATGGAGCTTGGTGAGCACCACCTGCACGGCCGGCATCATCTGGCCGTTGCCCACGGGCATCAGGTCCACCGGGATGCCGCGCCCGTCATCGACCACCGTGATGGAGTTGTCCACGTGAATGATTACGTCGATTTTCTTGCAATAGCCGGCCAGGGCCTCGTCCACGGAATTGTCCACCACCTCGTAGACCAGATGGTGCAGTCCCATCTCGCCGGTTGAGCCGATGTACATGGCGGGGCGAAGGCGTACCGCCTCCAACCCTTCCAAAATCCGAATGTTCTCGCCGGTATAGCTGCCGTTGCCGCCGTTATCGTCGGGGGGGATGCCGCCAGGTACTTCAGTCGCCATAGGATTCCGTTCGCAGGACTTTCGCTTTTAGCTCCACACGGGGCGCGGCTCCCGGATTGCCGTTCCGGGCTGGATTTGTGAGACTAAGCGCTTGAAACATGGGGGCCTTACGCGAATTTGCCTGACTCCATTTTAGCATGTTGAGAGGGCGGGCAAGAGCTTCGTGCGAGACGATGATATCGGGTACCATAGTTAGATTACCAAGGTGGGAAGTGACGTTAGTAATCTGCATCTTTACTAGTTATGTATACGCATGAAAAAACTGGACTTAGAGGGATCTTTATACTACACTTCAAACGTGCGAGGAGACTCGTCTCCTGCCAATTCTAAGCCATGAGGGGTTACCAACTATGAAACTCGCCATCCGCATCTTCGCTCTCTCCGTTGTTTTCGCCGGTGTCGCTGCCGCTTCCGTCTCGTCCACCACCAGGCCCGCCATCCCCAGCCACCAGTCCGCCACGGCCAGCGTGCCAATTCCGGTCTGCGGCCCTGGAATACCCACATGTCCCGCCACTGCCAGCCGCTGACCCGGAAGTGAAGGTAATGGCACAAAAGTGCCATAAGATAAGGCGATTTCGGTTGCGTAGGACCGCATTCGGCGCTATGCTGAGAATGTTCTCAGGATAGCGGGCGATCCTTTATGTCTTCTCAGTTGGCAATGACGGCCATGACCGGGGCGGAGTTCCTGCTGTTCGCCGCGCTTGGTTTCCTGTTCTGGAAGAAGGGGTTGCATCGGCGGTTTCCGGCGATGGGGGCCTACCTGGCGTTGCGCATAGTTGCAACTCCGATGTTTTCCCTTCTGCTTTTGGGGCAAGCGGGGCAATTGTCCGCCTCCACGGAAATCCAGAATACCTGCAGATTCGCCTACTTCCTGGTCTACTGGGCCGTTTACATGGCCAGCGCCGTGTTGCTGTTCTTCATCTGCATGGAGGTCTTCCGTTCCGCGCTTTCGGCGCTGCCGGGGCTGGTGAAGTTTGGTATCGTGATGTTCCGCTGGACCGCCCTTGCCTCTCTGATCGTAAGCTTTTCCACAATGTCTTTTGCGCATAAGGGCTTGATTCCCATCCCGGACATTGCGTACGGGCTAATGCGCTCCGTGAGCATCCTTGAGTTGTGCCTGCTGGCCTTCCTTTGCCTGAGCATGAACGCATTGCGCCTTCCCGTGCGCGACCTGGCCTTCGGGATCGCCCTGGGCTTTGGCCTGATGTCAGCCAATGACTTCGTTGCTTCGTCCCTCATATCCCACAATGCTTCGCTTACGGCCCCCTTGCAATTCGTCTATGAGGCGGTGATCCTGTTCGCGCTGGGCACATGGGTAGCCTATTGCGCCCTGCCTGAGCCGGCGCGCAAGCCCGTCGTCATGGCGGTGAACTCCACCATCTACCGCTGGAACGAAATCGCCTCGGCACTGGGCCACACCGGAACCCAGGTTGCCGTGCAGCAACCTGCCAACAGTTTCTTCCTGACCGATGTGGAGAATGTAGTGGAGCGGGTGCTCAACAGGAACCTGAATAGGCGCGAATCGGAATTGTAAAGACAGGGAATAGGGAACAGCAGAAAGGCCACGGCAGCGCCGTGGCCTTTCTGCTGCGTCTGAGGCTTCTTACTCGGCTGCAACCGGTTCGATGGAGGCAAACCGTCCGCGGCTGCCGCGATCTTGAAACTTCACCCGCCCTGTCACCTTGGCAAAGAGCGTGTCGTCGCCGCCCCTGCCCACGTTGACGCCCGGCTTGATGCGGGTGCCGCGCTGGCGCATGATGATCGATCCGCCCGTAATCAATTCGCCGGCAAAGGCCTTTACGCCTAGCCGCTGTGCATTCGAGTCGCGTCCGTTTGTGGAGCTGCCTCCACCCTTCTTATGTGCCATTGCCCTATCCCCTTTTCCAGCTTTCAGCTATCAGCTTTCAGTTCCGCCCGTCTGGGCCAATGCTGTTCGTTGCCGCGATTGCTAAGCTGAAGGCGGACAGCTTCGTCCTAGTTGGCGGCGGTGTAGGTGACGCCGTCGGCCTCGATGGCCTTGATGCGCACCTCGGTAAAGTTCTGCCGGTGCCCCTGCAGCTTCTTGTACTGCTTCTTCCGCTTCAGGTGGAAGACCAGGATCTTGTCGCCGCGGCCTTCGCCCAGCACTTCGGCGGTCACCTTGGCCGTGGCCGGCTTGGCCATGGTTCCGGGCTCGCCAGAAATCGCCAGAACGTCGCTGAACTCGACCGTCTTGTCCTCGGAGACCACACTCTCAATCTTCACCACGTCGCCCGGAGCGACCCGGTACTGCTTGCCACCGGTACGAATGACTGCGTACATAAACCCTCCAGCGCGGCTCCCGCCGCGGCGGGTGCGCTCATGCCTCCAAATTAGCTCGGGCGGAAACTTCCGGTCCGTGGCAGCGGTACGCTCAAGCCCCAAAAACATCGGGCGAACGTCTCATCTCCACGGCGACAGGCAGGAATCGCCAAACTAGTGTAGTGTACCGGGTTTGCGGGGTAAAGGTCAATCTCCAGCCAGCGTCACCCGGCGGGCCAGCGGCGGTGCCCTCCCATCTGCTCTTCGACCGAGCCCTGCTAGGAAACGTCGAATCCCCCACTTTACGCCAGCTCCGCCTTGATCTCTTCAATCTGCTTCACGTGGCGCAGACAATGCACGCCGATGCTCAGCAGCATTTCGTGGCAGTTCGCCGCTTTGAGTATCGGATGCCACGTCATCTTGGAGCGAAGATCTTCCCGGTTGGCGCGGACGAACTCCATGGTGCGCTCCCGGCTTTCCAGAAAATGCTCGACCGCGGCCGCCAGCGTGGGAAAAGCTCCGGTTGGATGCCCTTCCGGCGGCGATTCGATGCGGCGGCTTCGATCCGTTCCCCGCGCCAGCATGCGCGCTTCGCGCTGCAAATTAATCAATGGCGTCTCCGAGGAAGCGGCCTTGCCGATCTGCGCGAAAAGGTAGTCCTCTGAAACGGCCACGTGCTCGACGCATCCCAGGATCGACCACCTGCCGGCGCCGGGAATGCGGCTGGCCATCTCCCCGCTCACGCCCTCCACGGCTGCGGGCAACGCCTTCCGCCCTTGTTCCAGCAACGCCAGAATCTCCTGCCTTTCATTCGCATCCATACGCGATTTCCCTCATTTCCGGCTTTTCGCTCACCTTTGCCAGACTTGCCTTAAAGGCTGCGGAAGAACTTCCATTTGCGAGCGGTTTACCTGTTCTTGAAAGGGCGCGGCTTTAGCCGCTGCGGAAAAACTCGGGATTTCATGCGAAATAGGCAAAAAACGTCCCTCCGGGGATAAATGGGTGGGTTGAAACCCACCCCTACCAGCCCACATTGATCCTGTTGGCATTATGCTGGGGTCGAAACCCCCGCCTCCCTCCGGATCGAGTTTTTCCGCAGCCTGTTTAGCCCCCGAGGGAATCTCTCCTTTGGCAATCCCCGCTACACTGGAATTCTATGACCGGGAATCTCTTTGACCACGCCGACCCCTCCGCCGCCAGCGAGTGGTTCACCGCCCACTGTGACGGCGGCTCCCGCGGCAACCCCGGCCCCTCCGGCTTCGGCGCCGTCATTGAAGACCCCCACGGCCGCATCGTGGCCCGCCTCAGCGACTTCCTGGGCGTCCAGACCAACAACTACGCCGAGTACTGCGGTCTCCTGGCCGTCCTCGCCTGGGCCCTCGAGCACAACGCCAAGCGCCTCCGCGTGGTCTCCGACTCCGAACTGATGGTCAAGCAGATGAAGGGCCAGTACAAGGTGAAAAGCCCTGGTTTGGTTCCCCTATGGGAAGATGCCAAACGCCGCGCCGCCCGCCTCGACCGCTTCGAGATGCGCCACACCCTACGCGGCGGCAACCGGGAAGCGGACCGCCTGGCCAATGAGGCCATGGATCGCGGGATGGGGAGGGCGGTCAGCGGAGTTAGCACGGCGAGCGGAGTTAGCGGAGTTAGCGTGGTTGGCGCAACTGCGAGTCAGCCAGCCGGCCGGCCTGCGGCGAATCGACCTGCGCCTCAGCCGCCCGCCCAACCCACCCGCCAAATCCTCGAAGGCTACGTGAAGAACGGCGTAGTCCACCTTCTCGAAGGCGAACTCCCCGACGGCATCTTCGTAAAAGTCGTCCGCGAATAGCACTGCACAGCGCCGCTAACCCCGCTAACTCCGCTAACCCGTTGCTCTTACGCCTTCCTCCCCAGATCGTTCCTCCACGCCCGCCCGTCCCGCTCCAGCAACCGGTCCGAGCACTCCGGCCCCCACTTCCCGGCAAAATAATTCGGAAACACTTCCGGCCTCTTCGCCGCCCACGCCTCAAGGATGGGCGTATACAGCGCCCAAGTCGTCTCCACCCCGTCGCGGTGCGAGAACAGCGTCTGGTCGCCCAGCATCGCGTCCAGCAGCAGCCGCTCATAGCCGTTGGCGCTCGACTTGCCAAACGCCGCCGCATAGTCGAAGTCCATATTCACGGGGCACACGTCCATATTCGGCGACGTAGGCACCTTGGCCCCGAAGCGCAGCGCAATCCCCTCGTCCGGCTGGATGCGAATCGTCAGCAGGTTGGGCTGAATCTCCTGGCAAGGTGAGCTGGCGGCCATGCGGTTGAAGATCAGCAGCGGGGGTTGCTTGAACTGGATGCTGATCTCCGTGGCCTGCTTCTTCAGCCGCTTGCCCGCGCGCAGATAAATCGGAACCCCTGCCCAGCGCCAGTTCTCGATCTCCAGCCGGAGCGCCGCATAAGTCTCCGTCCCCGACTCCGGATTCACACGCTCCTCATCCCGGTAACCCACCACACGCTGCCCGTCCACCACCCCCGGTCCATACTGCCCACGCACCGCATTCAAAATCGGAATGGGCGGAATCGCCCGCCACACCTTCACTTTTTCCCGCCGCACGCTCTCCGCCTCAAAGCTCGATGGCGGCTCCATGGTCACAAAACTCAGCAGCTCCATCATGTGGTTCTGCACCACGTCCCTGAGCGCCCCGGCCTTCTCGTAGAACGGCCCGCGCCCCTCAATACCCAGCGTCTCGGCCGCGGTAATCTGCATATGATCGATGTAATTCCGGTTCCAGATCGGCTCAAAGATCCCATTCGCAAACCGGAACACCAAAATGTTTTGCACCGTCTCTTTGCCCAGGTAGTGGTCGATGCGGAAAACCTGGCTCTCCTGGAACACCGCGTTCACCTGCCGGTTCAGCTCCCGCGCCGACTCCAGGTCGTGGCCGAAGGGCTTCTCAATCACCACCGCCGTCTGCCCCTGCTCGGGCTGCGCCATGCCCTGCGCGCCCAGGTTCTCGATAATCCCGGCAAAAAACTCCGGCGCCGTGGCCAGATAGAACAACCGGTGGCCGGCGATGCCCCTGTCCTTGTCGATGCGCTCCAACTCCGCCTTCAGCCCGGCATAATCGCTCGGATCGTCGAACTTGAGCGCAAAGTAACTGATTCGCCCCACGAAGTCATCCAGTTTCGGGTCGCTCGCCTCCACGCCCCCAAATGCGACGATCCCCGCGCGCATATCCGCCGCAAACTCGCCCCCCAGCGGCCGCCGCGCCACGCCCACAATGGCAAAGTTCCCGGGGAGCAGGCCCGTCTGCTCCAGGTGGAACAGGGCCGGCATCAGCTTTCGCTTGGTCAGGTCGCCCGAGGCTCCGAAAATCACCAGGAGCCCCGCATCGGGAATCCTCTCGTGGCCCTGGGGAACCCTGGAAAGATCCTCCGGCCGCACGCTCATCTGTATAGTGGTCATTTCGCCTCGCCTCCCGCGCCGTTCCTGCGCCGCCGAAAACCGCTAACTCGCTGACTTGCTAACTCGCCCGCCGCGGCGAGCGCGCTAACTCCGCTAACTCCGCTAACTCCGCTAACTCCGCTAACTCACTCTTTCTTCACCGCATGCCCGCCAAACTCATTGCGCATGATGGCCAGCATCCGGTCGGTAAAGTTGTTCTCCTCCCGCGAGCGGATGCGCCGCATCAGCGACTCGGTAATCACCGGCGCGGATACATTCAGGTCGATGGCCTCGATGACCGTCCAGCGTCCTTCGCCCGAGTCCTCGACAAAAGCCTCGAGGCCCTCGAGCGTCGGGTTCTTGCCCAGCGCATCGGCCGTCAGGTCCAGCAGCCAGCTCCGCACCACGCTGCCGTAGCGCCAGATCTGGGAGATCTGCGGAAGGTCCAGCCCCAGCTCCTTCTTCGTCTCCATGATCGTAAATCCTTCGGCATACGCCTGCATCATTCCGTACTCGATCCCGTTGTGAATCATCTTCACAAAATGCCCCGCGCCGCCCGGACCCACGTGCCCCCAGCCCTTGCCGGCCGCCGGAGCCAGCGTCTCGAAGATGGGCCGCAGATACTCGACCGGCTCCTTGTCGCCGCCGATCATCATGCTGTAACCCTCCTTCAGCCCCCAAATCCCTCCCGAGGTCCCCACGTCCACAAACTGGAATCCCTTCGCCGCAACTTCCTTGTGCCGCCGCACCGAATCCTTGTAATTCGAGTTACCGCCGTCGATCAGAATATCGCCGGGGTTCAGCAGCGGCTCCAGCTTGGCGATCGTCTGGTCCACCGGAGCGCCCTGTGGCACCATGATCCAGATAGCCCTCCGGCCTTTCAGGTTCTTGACCAGGTCTTCGAGGGTAGAGGCCCCAATATTTCCTGATGCAGTCAGCCGCGCCACCGCGTCCGCGTTGAAATCGAAGCCCACCACCTGGTGCCCGCCCAGCCGCAGCCGCTCCGCCATGTTACCGCCCATCTTGCCCAGTCCAATCAATCCCAGTTGCATATCGCCTCCAGTAACCCTCGTCTATAAAACTCCCAAACTCACCAACTCGAGCCTCAACGCATCCGCCCCTTCAAACCGCACCGTCTTCATCCCCGCGGCCGCCGCGCCGGCCACGTTTTCTTCCCGGTCGTCGATGAACAAGATCCGCTCCGCCGGGCCGCCCAGAATATCCAGCGCACGCCGGTACATCGCGGGCTCCGGCTTGCGCAGCCCCAGGTAGCACGAACTCAGCGCAACCTCGAACATCTCGCGCAAACCAAATCTGTCGAAGCGGTACCGGTTCGTCTCCCGCGCCTCGTTGTTCAGCGCGCCCAGCAGGTACTTGCCCGAGTCCGCCAGTTCCCTGAGGATTCCCAGCGCCCCATTCGGCTGCGGCTTCGACTGGGCAAGCATGAATGCAAAAAACTCGTCGCGGGTAAAGCTGCGCGGCTCGTAGAACACGGTCGCGTCCAGGTAAGCCTCCACCGCGATCGCGTCCCGCTCCCAGGCGTCGTAAAGCGCAACGTGCCTGCTCTCGAAGGCCGCCGGATCGAGATGGAAGTGCTCCATCGCCGCCGCGCGCTCGCGGTGGTCCCAGCCGTTGGTCAGCAGCACTCCGCCTACATCGAAGAGAATCACGTCGAAGGGGAACATCGGCGCCTTTCAGTATGCGTTCCTACAATGAATGCCTGATGAAGTTTCTTGAGGTTCTGCCGGCAATCACGGACCTCCCCGCCAATCGCCTCCAGGTCAAAACCCGCTCCTTCTTATGCAGGGTTCGCCGCGCCGTCTCCACACTGGTACCTGGCCTCGATCGCCAGCACTTTTTTGTAGCGCCGCACAAACCGTTCTTCGGCCGCAATGAACCTGGCCCCAAGGAAGGCATTCACCACCTCGAAAGCCAACGCCGAGCCAATGACCCGCGCCCCCAGCACGATCACGTTCATATCGTCGTGCTCCACGCCCTGGTGAGCCGAATACGTATCGTGGCACATTCCGGCGCGTATCCCCGGAATCTTGTTCGCCGCGATGCAAACCCCCACGCCCGAGCCGCAGATCAGAATCCCGCGCGGCGCATCGCCCCGCTTCAACGCCAAACCCAACTTCTCGGCAAAATCGGGATAGTCGTCCAACGGATCCACTTCATAAGCCCCCAGGTCGATTACCTCGTGCCCCGCCTGGCCCAAATACGTGCGAACCTCCTCCTTCAGAGGAAATCCCGCATGGTCCGATGCGATAACAAGCTTCACGATGAACTCCTTCAAAGTTAGGGACTAGGGACTAAGGGACTAGGGACTAAGGGACCAGGGACTGGATATCTGCGGAGCAACTTGCTTCGCATCGATAACTCACGGCATCGGTCAGTCCTATTCCCTCAGAGGTGTCATCCTGAGCGGAGCACAGCGAAGTCGAAGGACCTGCGGTTGCTTTTCGCCCTTCTCGACCAGTTACGACAACTGTGCAGCAAGCTTGCTAGTCCCTAGTCCCTTAGCCCCTCAGTCCCTCTGTCCCTTAGTCCCTGTCTTTACTTCACCAGCTTCTTTGCCCGCGCCGCCACGTTCTCCGCTCCAAATCCAAGCTTCTCCAGCACCACGGGCCCCGGCGCCGACGCTCCAAACCGGTCCACCCCGATCACGTCACCGTCCAGGCCCACGTACTTCCACCAGCCCAGCGTAGCCCCAGCCTCGACCGCCAGTTTCGGCACGCCTGCCGGCAGCACGCTCGCCTTGTACTCCGCGGTCTGCTCCTCGAAAATCTTCCAACTCGGGAAACTCACCACCCGCGCCCGAATCCCATCGCCAGCCAGCAGCTTGGCCGCTTCCAGCACCAGGCTCACCTCTGAGCCGGTGCCGATCAGCACCACCTGCGGGTTGGATGCATCTTCCAGCACATAAGCACCCTTGCTCACTGCGGCGTACGCATCGTGCGCCGCAGGGTCGATCACCGGCAAATCCTGCCGGGTGAGCGCAAAGAAGGTCGGCTTCTTGCGTTCCAAAGCCAGCCTCCACGCCGCCGCCGTTTCGTTCGCGTCCGCCGGACGAAAATCCGTCAGTCCCGGAACCGCGCGCAGCGCCATCAGGTGTTCGACAGGCTGGTGCGTCGGCCCGTCCTCGCCCAGCGCGACCGAATCGTGCGTAAAGACAAACAGCGAGTGGACCTGCATCAGCGCCGCCAGCCGGATCGCAGGCTTGGCGTAATCCGTAAATACAAAGAACGTCGACCCGAACGGGATCAGCCCTCCGTGCGCCGCCATCCCGTTCACGGCCGCGCACATCCCAAACTCGCGCACACCGAAGAAAACGTTACGGGCGGTCGCGTCCACGTGAAAGCTCTCCCCCGGCTTGAAGATCGTCTTCGTCGAGGAAGTCAGGTCCGCCGCCCCGCCAAACAGCTCCGGCACAACCTCGGCAATGGCGTTCATCACCGCTCCGCCGGCGTTGCGGGTAGCCTGCGCCTTGTCCGGCGCAAAGCTCGGTATCGCCTTCTCCCACCCGGCCTTGAGCACGCCCTTCTGGGTCCGCTCAAACTCCGCCGCCGCCCCCGGATTGGCCGCCCGGTAGCCTTCAAACAGCGTCTTCCATTCCGCCTCCAGCCCCGCGCCGCGATCGACGGCCTGGCGCCAGTTCTCCAACGCCTCAGGGGGAACATAAAAGCTCTGGTCGTCGGGGAAGCCGAAGAACTTCTTGGTCGCGGCCACGGCTTCCGCGCCCATCGCCTCGCCATGCACCTTGTTTGTGCCCGCCTTCGGGCTCCCGTAGCCGATCACCGTCCGCACCGCGATGATCGACGGCCTGCCGGTCTCCGCCCTGGCCGCTTCGATGGCCGCCTCGATCGCCGCCAGGTCGTTCCCATCCGTCACCCGCTGCACGTGCCAGTGGTAAGCCTCAAACCGCTCCAGCGCATCCTCGGTATAACTCAGCTCCGTCGGCCCATCCAGCGAAATCAGGTTGTCGTCGTAGATGAACGTCAGCTTGCCCAGCCCCAGCGTTCCGGCCAGCGACGCAGCCTCGTGGCTCACCCCTTCCATCAGGTCGCCGTCGCCCAGCAGGGCATAGGTGTGGTGATTCACCACCTCGAAGCCCGGCCGGTTGTAGGTGGCCGCCAGATGCTTCTCGGCAATGGCCATTCCCACCGCCATCGCAATCCCCTGGCCCAGAGGCCCGGTGGTTACTTCCACGCCGTCCGTATCCCCGCGCTCCGGATGCCCCGGCGTCCGCGAGCGCCACTGCCTGAAGCTCTTCAGATCGTCCAGCGTGACGTTGTACCCAGACAGAAACAGCGTCGAATACAGCAGCGCCGACGCGTGGCCGTTCGACAGCACAAACCGGTCCCGGTCCGCCCACTTCGCGTTAGCCGGATTGTGCTTCATCAGCTTGTGAAACAGCAGGTAGGCGATGGGCGCGCAGCCCAGCGGAGCGCCCGGATGGCCGCTCCTGGCCTTTTCCACCGCGTCCACGGCCAGCAGCCGCAACGTGTCGATGGACAGTTGGTCGAGTGAAAGATCTGCGAGGCTCGATGTCATAGGTTTGTGCGATGTCCTTTCGTTGCCGTGCCGGTTGCCCAGGTAAATCCCTTTACTTGGCCTCGGCCTTCACGCATGCATGGGTTCCAGGCCAGCCGTCCTGCTCCCGCCGGGCAACAAACACATGATAGCCCAGCCCCCGCCTCTTCCAGTGCGGTTGCCGCAGCCAAAATGAATCTCGCCCCGGCCCTCTTGCATCCATCCAATCACAAGGCCCCGGTGCCGCGTGTGAAGATTCAGCCTTGCACCCGTTGCTGCGCACCGCGCTCAACCCTCACAGTACAATCGAAATCAAGGAGATTTCCCCTATGGCCTACGAACTTCCACCGCTTCCCTACGACTACGCCGCCCTCGAGCCGTTCATCGACACCGAGACCATGAAGATCCACCACGGCAAGCACCACCAGGCCTACGTCAACAACCTCAATGCCGCCCTGGCCAACTATCCTGCCCTCGCCGCCAAGTCCGTCGACGATCTGGTTCGCGACCTCGCCGAAGTCCCCGAAGATATCCGCGCCGCGGTCCGCAACAACGGCGGAGGACACTCCAACCACACCGCCTTCTGGAATCTCATGGGCCCGGTGGGCTCCGACGGCATCGGCGGCGCGCCCTCCGGCGCCATCGCCGACCGGATTTCCGCGGATTTCGGCGACTTCGAAGCCTTCAAGAAGACCTTCAACGAAACCACCGCCAAGCAGTTCGGCTCCGGCTGGGGCTGGCTGGTCCTGGTCTCAGGCAAGCTCAAGATCCTCACCACCGCCAACCAGGATTCCCCCCTCACCCACGGCCTCTACCCCATCCTTGGCAACGACGTGTGGGAGCACGCCTACTACCTCAAGTACCAGAACCGCCGTCCCGAGTACCTCGCCGCCTGGTGGAGCGTCGTCAACTGGCACGAAGTCAACAAACGCTTCGCCGTGGCCAAGAGCTGAAGGACAGTCGCCAACTGTCAGTCGTCAGGGATCAGTAGTCAACCCCAGAGCATCGGTAATCCGCCCTGAGTGAACCGCGCCGACGCCTCAGGCTGGGAGATCCCGGTTCGAGGTTCGGGCCACCCGCCGAAAGCACGATTGCCGTGCCCGCCGAAGGGATGAAAGGACGGTGACAACAATCCGGCAGCGAAAAGTGGCCATGGTTGGGGAGTGTGCGGGGTGCCTTCAACGACAACCGGTGGCGGCGGGGGATAGAGAAGATTCCCGGGAGCCCTGTAGTGGGCGCCATAAAAAGACAGTGCGTAGCTGCGGATGAAGACGGCGAGCGGACCAACAGGACTCGCCGCCGCCAGGATCACCATGCCAGGAAACGCGAGCCAGACCAGCAGGCTCGCCGTGAAAGAGCGCTACGCCCGGATGCGATAGAGTGCCCAGGCCGGCCGGATCTCCCTGATTTGATGGATCAGGCAGTGAAAGAACGCGCAACGAAGGCGGGTGACCGGATGGAAGCAAAGCAAGCAGACGACAAGGATTGCAACGCCTGCCAGCACGGTAACGGGCCTGAATTCCGGAGTAAAAAGGAATGATTTCAAGGCCGCGGGATCGCCGTCGAGCGAGATTGCAACGGCGATTCCAGATCCAGAGGCAAATAGGCATTGCGGCTGGCAACGGTATGTGCCGAACCGCAAGCCATTTTGTTACTGTTGATCCATGCCCGAAGCCGCAACCCAATCCGACCAAACCGACCTCGACCTCGAATCCCTGGCCGCCGACGCTGTCGCCCAGGCCATGAAAGCCGGCGCCAGCGATGCCGAAGCAGTCGTTCGAGAGGGCGATGAGTTCAGCGTCAACGTGCGCATGGGCGAGGTGGAGACGCTCAAGGAATCGGGCTCCCGCGGCCTCGGCCTGCGCGTGTTTCTGGGGCTCCGGTCGGCCTCTACCTCCACCAGCGACCTTACCCCCGACGGCATTCGCCAGCTTGTCGAAGGCGCTCTGGCGCTGGCCAAATTCACTGAAGAAGACCCCTTCACAGGCCTGCCGGAAACGGCCGAATTCGGCTCCATTCCCGGCGATCTGCACCTCTACTACGACGACGTCTACTCGCTCGAAGGTCCGGAACGCATCGAGTGGGCACGGCGGGCCGAAGCCGCGGCCCTCGCCGCCGACCCGCGCATCACCAACTCCGACGGCGGCAGTTTTGACGCCGCCACCGGGCGCAAGGTGCTGGCCAACTCCCGCGGCTTTGTGGGCGGGTACCGCACCAGCTATGCCGGCGTCTCCGCCGCTCCGCTGGCCATGGACGCGAACGGCCAGATGCAGCGCGACGGCTGGTGGTCCGGCGCCCGCCGTCTCGCCGATCTCGAATCCCCTGAATCCATCGGCCAGGAAGCTGCCCGCCGCACCGTCCGCCGTCTCGGCGCCCGCAAGGTGCCCACCCAGCGCGTTCCCATCGTCTTTGCCCCGGAAGTGGCGCGCTCGTTGATCGGTTCAGTCTTTGAAGCCGCCTCAGGCGATGCCATCTGGCGCAGCGCCTCCTATCTGGCCGGCCGCCTCGGCCAGCAGATAGCCGCTCCAACCCTGCACCTCGTCGACGACAACACCATGCTCCTGCCCACCGGCGCGGGCGGCTTCGGCACTTCGCCCTTCGACGGCGAAGGGCTGCCCTCCTTGCGCACCGTGGTCGTCGAGAACGGCGTCCTCCAGACCTACCTGCTCAACACTTACGCCGCCCGCAAGCTGGGCATGAAATCCACCCACAACGCCTCGCGCGGCCTGGCCGGCACGCCGGGAATCGGCTGCGGCAACCTGTATCTCGAACCCGGAACGCTGACGCCGGAGGAAATCATCGCCGGGGTTCCGGCAGGTCTCTACGTCACCAGCCTGATGGGTTTCGGCGTCAACGTGGTCACCGGCGACTACTCCCGCGGCGCCACCGGCCTGTGGATTGAGAACGGCCAACTCACCCACGCCGTGGAAGAAGTGACCATCGCCGGCAACCTCGCCGAGATGCTCAAAAACGTCAACGCCATCGGCAACGACCTGGTCTTCCGCGGTTCAGTGGCCTCGCCCACGCTGCGCATCGACGGCATGACCCTCGCGGGAGCCTGAATTGAGCGGCCATGCCGAGTGAAGCTCTTGCCCAATCGCTGCACTTCGACCCCGCCGACGCCAGGGCTGCGCTAGCCCAACTGCCTCAATCCCAGGCCGTCTTCGCTCTCTACGGCGCCGAGGCCCACGCCGAACCCTACATCGGCCGCACCCCCAACCTCCGCGCCCGCCTCGAACGGCTGCTCCAGCCCTCGCCCAAACATCCCCGCCGCCTGCAGTTGGCCGGCCGCGTCCGCCGCATCGCCTGGCGCCTGACCGGCTCCGAATTCGAGTCCCTCCTCGCGCAGTTTTCCCTCCTCGAAGAGATCTACGGCCCCAAAGCCCTGGAGCGCATGCACCTTGGCGCGCCGGCCTTTGTGCGCTTCCTCGGCGGCAATCCCTATCCCCGCATCACGGTCACCCATCGCCCCAGCCAGCGCGAAGCTGACTGGTCCTACGGCCCTTTCCAGTCCCGCGGTGCCGCCGAGCGCTTCGCCGAAGAAGCCCTCAAGCTGTTTCTGCTCCGCCGCTGCACTGACGACCTCGACCCCAATCCCAGCCATCCCGGCTGCGTCTACTCCGAGATGAAGATGTGCCTTGCCCCCTGCTACCAGGGCTGCACGGATGAGCGCTACGCCGAAGAAGCCGCCGCCGTCGAAAGCTTTCTCGCTACCCGCGGCGAATCCCGCCTCGTCCATCTCCGCACCCAGCGCGACGAAGCCTCGGCGCAGCTCGAATTCGAGTCCGCCGCCGCACTCCATGCGCAAGTCCAGCGCGTAGAGACCGTGCGCGCCCTAGCCCCTGAGTTGGTTCGCCCGCTCAGCCAGTTGCGCGCCCTCGTCCTGCAAGCCTCCGCCAACCCTGGCGAGGTCGCCGTTTTCCTATATGAAAACAGCCGCCTGCGCGGCCCGGCGCCGTTCTCCACGCTGGGCATGAGAATCCAGAATGAGCAGTCCGGGTCCACTTCGCTCTTTGCCCAGCCGGTGGCCATCGAGCCCATCCCCGAGGCCCCTGGACCCGACGCCACAGCCGCCGACGCCCCAGTCCCCGATCCCGCCAGCGATCTGCCCGCAAAGCTCCCTCGCGGCCTGCTCGAAGCCCGCATGGAAGCGGCGCTTGCCGTGCTGATGGAGCCTGCCGGGGCTCCTTCACCAATCCTCCGCCAGGGTCACCTGGCCCTGCTCAAACGCTGGTACTACCGCCCCGAATCCCGCCGCGCCGGCGAGATATTTTTCCCCGGCCCCGACGGCCGCTGGCCGGTCAAGGCGATGCTGCGCGGAGCCGGACGGGTGGCTGCAAAGATGCTGGCGCCCGGCATTCACGCATAAAACGATCAGTGGGACAAGATTGACGAAAGGCAGCACATGGCGAGGCCCGAGACTATCCGTTCGATGCTCAGCGAAGGCAAGGGGCGCATCTCCGTCGGCCGCGCCGAGCAGGTCGCCGCACTCGTCCTTGCGCAGCCGAAGAAGGCCTCGCGCCTGATCGAGTGCCTTTGGGACCAGGATCCCGGCGTGGTGAACCGCGCCGCCCATGCGTTGGAACGGTTCACCCGCGATGGGCTGCCGGTGCCGATGGCAATGGTGAACTCCTGGAAGACCTCGCTGCTCGGATTGCTGTGCGAAGCCTCTGAAAACAAGCTGCGGTGGCATCTGGCGCTCATCGTTCCCCGGCTGGAGCTCGACCTCCCGGAATGCCGCCGCGCCGCGGACGCATTGCAGTCCTGGCTTGAGGACCGCAGCAGCTCGATCGTGAAGACCATGGCCATGCAGGGCCTTGCCGATCTCACTCGCCGAGACCCCTCCCTGCTGCCGATGGTTCTTGACCTGCTGCGCATCCACAGCCGCAGCGGAACTCCGGCCATGCGCGCGCGCGGACGCCTGTTGCTGCAGGGGCTGGAAAACCGGCACGAGAAAGAAGCGCGGTGAGAACCGGTTGACGAACTTCATTTGCCGAAAAAGGAAAAATCCGGAGTGGGAAACACGGGAGCGGCAAAAACTCTGGAATAGCCAAATCAAAGGTGGAAGGAAACTCTCTGCCCCATAAACTTGGTCCATGAATCGGCCTGGCTATCCCTCCGCAACAGCACATAAGGGTATTGCGCGCTCAGAGCCGGTTCCGATCCTCAGCGGAATGCTGAAGAATGCCATCAAGCACCACCAGCAGGGCCGGCTGGCCGACGCCGAGCGAATCTACCGCCAGATTCTGGCCATCGAGCCCCGCCATGCGGACAGCCTGCACCTGCTCGGAACGCTGGCGCACCAGGTCGGCCGCGACGACGTCGCCGCCGAACTGATCCGCGCGGCGATCGCGACCAACGACAGGCAGCCCGCCTATCATTCCAACCTGGGCACCATCCTGCAGGCGCAAGGCGACTTGGTGGAAGCCGCGGACTGTTATCGGCGGGCGCTGGCTCTCAAGCCGGACCTGGCCGAAGCGCAGATGAACCTGGGCACCGTTCTTGAGGCTCAAGGCAGGCTGGAGGAAGCGGCGTCGCGCTTCGAGCGGGCCCTGGCCCTCAAGCCGGATCTGGCCGAGGCGCACGTCAATCTCGGCAACATCCTGCAATCCCAGGGAAGACTGGATGAAGCAGTGGCCAGCTTTGAGCGGGCGCTGCTCCTCAAGCCGGAGATGGCCGAGGTCCACGGCAACCTGGGAAACGCGCTTCAGGCGCAGATGAAGCTGGACGGCGCGGTGGCCTGTTATGAGCAGGCGCTGGCTCTCAAGCCGGAGATGGCCGAGGTTCACGGAAACCTGGGAAATGCTCTCCAGGCTCAGAAAAAGCTGGACGACGCCGTGGCCTGTTATGAGCGCGCCCTGGCCCTCAAGCCGGATTATGCGGAAGCCTGCTACAACCTGGGAAACGCCCGCCAGGCTCAGGACAAGCTAAGCGAGGCCGCGGCCTGCTATGAGCGTGCCCTCAAGCTGAAGCCGCACTTGCCCGAGGCGCACTACAATCTGGGGAACACGCGCCAGGCGCAGGACAGGCTGGACGAGGCGGCCGCCTGCTTTGAACGCGCACTGGTCCACCGCCCGGAGTACGCCGAGGCCCACTACAACCTGGCCTGCGTTTTGCAGGCCCTCGGCCAGCTCAATGAGGCGTTGGCGCGCTACCGCAGAGCCGTCGAGCTGCAACCCGACTATGGGCAGGCCCGATTCGGCCAGGCTCTGGCCCAACTGCTTCACGGCGATTTCGAATCCGGCTGGCGCAACTACGAAGCGCGCTGGCAATCCATCGATCACGATACCCCGATGCGCCCTTATCCCCAGCCCCTCTGGACCGGAGAGCGACTGGCGCATGGCCGTCTGCTGCTCTGGGCCGAGCAGGGCGTGGGCGATGAGATCATGTTCGCGGGCCTGGTTCCGGACGCCATCCGCACCGGCAACCCCATCACGCTCGATTGCGACCCTCGCCTCAAACCGCTTTTCGCCCGCTCTTTTCCCACTGTGGAGGTGGTCTCCGCGCGGGACCAGGGACACGTTGCGGGAGCGGACTCGGTCCATCCTGCCGAAACGGAGGTTGGCGCGCACCTACCCATTGGCAGTCTGCCGGGGCTGTTCCGCGCCACCGAACCTGCTTTTGCCGCTGCCACGTCGCCCTACCTCAAGGCCGATGCGGCGGAACGGAACCGCTTTCGCACCCGCTACGGCGAGGACCGGCGCCTGGTGGGACTGGCCTGGCACACAAGGAATCAAAGGACAGGCCGCAAACGCTCCATTCCCTTATCCCTGCTCGCCTCGGAGCCCGCGCCGCTGCTGGCGCTGCCGGGCATCCGCTGGATCAGCCTGCAATACGGCGATTTCGACTCCCTCGAACAACAGGCGGCGGCCCACGCGACTATTCCGGACGCGCCCATCCTCATCGATCGCATCGTCGATCAGTTTGCCGACATGGACCTGTTCGCGGCGCAGGTGGCGGCCATGGACCTGGTGATCACTATCGACAACTCCACGGCCCACCTCGCCGGCGCGCTGGGCATTCCCGTCTGGCTTCTTCTGCCCTTCGCCGCCGACTGGCGCTGGCTCGAAACGCGCCAGGACAGCCCCTGGTATCCCACCATGCGCCTCTTCCGCCAGCCCCACCCCGGCGACTGGAGGTCAGTAGTCGAAAGCGTCCATAGCTCTCTTGGAAGGGCCTTCAATTGCGCGTAAGGGCGCCGGTCGTCCCACTCTGCGAATCACTCAGACAAGTTCATCGATCCAACAAAGAAACAAGAATGCAAGTTCAACAAAACAAAGGAAAACTGCAGGACGCCCGTTTCATCTCCCGTGGGTCGGCGAAGCCGGTGGACGACTGATACAAAGCCGGGTTCTTCCGCAGCCCGTAAAGCCCGGTTGATTTTATCGCTGCTTATGTACGGGCTAAAGTCCATACCCTTCAAACTTACCTACATACCGCCCGGTCAACGCCATTGACCGGCCTTCTAAAAAAACTGTACAGTTCAGAGTGTTGGAATGGAGAGTTGATGGGTACCCCAGCGATCGGCAAGAATGGCGCCAGAGTGGTTTCGGCCTTGAGTGCGCGCGCGAATTTTGGGAAGCTGCTGAATCGCGTGGATGACCTGCGCCAGTCGCTTGTCATCGAGAAGCGCGGCAGACCCAAAGCCGTGCTCCTCGGCATTCGCGATTACGTCAAGCTGGCTGCTCCGGAGCCGGAGGTGCTGCGCATCCTCGGCGAGGAATCGGAGCGGAACGGGACCAGCACCCTTACCTCCCGTCAGATCGACCGGATCATCAAGACTGCCCGATCCCAGAAAACGAAGCGGTGATGCTTCACCTCCGCCTGGTAATCGACACGAATGTTGTGATTTCCGCCGCCCTGAAGCCGGCCGGGTTGCAGCGGACCGTTCTGTTGCTTGCCACAACCAAGCCGGCCCGCCTCTACGTTTCTCAGCCGATTCTGGAGGAATACAGCGATGTGCTTGCCCGCCCGGAACTCCGGATTCGCAAGGGCCTTCGCCTTCAATTGCTGCAACTGATCAAGAACCGCAGCTATACCGTTGTCCCAGCCCGGCCTCTTGAGATTACCAGCGACCCGGACGACAATATGTTTCTCGAATGCGCCGATGCCGCCGGCGCGGACTACCTGATTACCGGCAACCAGAAGCATTTCCCGAGGTTCTGGAAGAAGACGAAGATCATCACGCCTCGCGAGTTTATCAGCCTGTCGGCGCCCCATCTCATCGAGTGACAGGATCTGCGAAGCCATCGCAAGACCAAGTTTCCATATACGACCCGGAGAGCAGACTCTCGTCCGTCTCCGCTGATACACTGACCGGGCAGGGAGATACCCCGGAAAAAACCATGGTTGAGCTGTTGCCATCCATTTTGTCGGCGGATTTTGCCCACCTGGCGGATCAGGTTGCCGCGGCCGAACGCGGCGGCGGCACGGCGATCCACGTGGACGTGATGGACGGCCATTTTGTGCCCAATATTACGCTGGGGCCGCCGCTGGTCAAGAGCCTGCGCAAGGCGACCAGCCTGCCCCTCGATTGCCACCTGATGATCGAAAACCCCAACGACTACATTGCCGCGTTTGCCGATGCGGGAGCCAATTGGGTGAGCGTGCATTACGAGGCCTGCACGCATCTGCACCGCTCGCTGGAGCTGATCGCCCATCACGGCATGAAGCCGGGGGTGGTGCTCAATCCGGCCAGCCGGGTGGATCTGATCCTGGACATTTTGCCCATGGTCCACCACGTGCTCATCATGAGCGTGAATCCAGGCTTCGGCGGGCAGGAATTCATCCCCTTTTCGCTCCAGAAGATCCGCCGCCTGGCTGAATTGCGCCAGGAACTGGGCCTGGCGTTTAGAATCGAGGTGGACGGCGGCGTGGCTCACGATACGGTGGCCCAGGTCGTCCAAGCAGGTGCGGAGCTGCTGGTGGCCGGCAACGCCGTCTTTGGAGCAGGGCACCCGGAGCAGGATGCGCGCGCGCTGCTGGCCTCGGCTCGCGAGGCCGCGGGCGAGTAATAGAGTAAGATTCTGGAATATTGGAGAATGGCGGAGGTCCAGTCGACGGGCCATCGCCGCAATGAGGGGTTATGAACCGGTTGTCCAAGAAAATTGCCGCGGCGGCTCTTGTGTTTCTGGTCCTGGCCGGAGTTTCCGCCCAGGCTGGCACCAAGAAGCCCAAGAAAAAGAAGAACGAGGACCTGAGCGCCAACCCGCTGGCAGGCGTCAACTCCAAGCAGCCTGACAAGGAACTCTTCGACAAGGCCATGATCGCCATGAAGAAGGGCCGCTTCGACGTGGCCCGGCTCGACCTCCAGACCATGCTCAACACCTATCCGGAGTCCGAGTACCGCATGCGCGCCAAGCTGGCCGTGGGCGACAGTTGGTTCAAGGAGGGCGGCACCGCGGCCCTCACCCAGGCCGAGGCCGAATACAAGGACTTCATCACCTTCTTCCCCAACGCCCCCGAGGCGGCCGAGGCGCAGATGAAGGTGGCCGATATCTATTACCAGCAGATGGAAAAGCCCGACCGCGATTACAACAACGCCGAGCGCGCCGAGCAGGAGTACCGGAACATGATTAACCAGTTCCCTGACTCCACGCTGGTGCCCCGCGCCAAGCAGAAGCTCCGCGACGTGCAGGAGGTATTGGGGGAACGGGAGACGGATATCGGTCTCTTCTATGAGAGCCGCGACAACTTCGCCGCGGCCATCGCCCGGCTGGAGACTGTAGTCGATACCTACCCGCTTTACTCCAGGAGCGACCAGGCGCTGCTGGGCATCGGCGATGCCTATGCCGGCCAGGCCCACGCCCTCCAGAATGTGCCCGGCCTGCCCGGCGCGATCAAGGAGCGGATGCGCGCCGTCTACCAGGACAAGGCCGCCGCGGCCTACGCCAAGGTCATCACCCGCTATCCCATGGCCCCCCACGTTGAGGATGCCCGCGACCGCCTGGTGGCCATGAACCGCCCCGTTCCCGAGCCCACCCAGGAGGCGGTTGCCGAGAACGACGCCGAAGAGCGCAGCCGCCAGCCCTTGCACTTCACCGACAAGACTCTGGGACTGATCAAACACGGGCCCACGGTAGTGGAAGCCGTACACGTGGGCGACCCTACTCTCGAGGACCCCAAACGCACCTTGGCGCCGGATATCACCAAGCAAAACATTGCGATGTTCAACGCCGCGGTCAATGCCGGCAAGCCCGCCGCCTCGCCCATCGGAGCCTTAACCCCCACCGGCCCCAATGAGCCACCGCGCAGCGACCAGCCCTCCACGGCGCCGTTGCAGCTTCAGGCACCGGAGGGTGGAACCGGCGTGGCCGCCCAGATTGTGAGCGCGCCCTCCGCTCCGCCAGCCGATCCCAACGCCGTTCTCCAGCCGGTGGGACCTGCCAACACTACCCTTCCCGCCGCAGAAAAGCCGGCCGCAGCCCCCGACGAGGTAAACGAGATCAAGCCCGGCGCCAACCCCGCTACAGCTACCGACGACAAGAAGAAGAAGCCCAAGGTCGACTCCAGCGACGAATCCTCCAGCAAAAAGAAGAAGAAGAAAGGCCTCGCCAAGCTGAACCCGTTTTAAATATTGGACTTAGAGCCTTCCATTGATAAGCCGAGGGCCGCCCGCGAAGCGGCCCTTCGCATTGGCTGGAGGTGCCCGTTTCCTGGATTTGGTATTACACTTGGAAATGAGGTAATACCGGGAGGTCCCCAATGGAAACCACAGTCACCAGCAAAGGCCAGGTCACAATCCCCAAACACCTGCGCGATTCCATGAATATACAACCGGGATGCAAAGTGACCTGGGAGATCAATAACGATGGAGAACCGGTTCTGCGCAAGAGCGGACCCGTTCAAGAACGCCGGCCGGACCGTTTTGATCGCGCACTTGGCGCAGCCGAGATCAAGTTGGGCTGCTCCACCGACGAGTACATGGAACTGATCCGCGGCTATTCCGATGATCCTGCTTGATGCCAACGTGATCCTGGACGTATGGGATCCTGACCCTATCTGGCACGCATGGTCAAGCAGCCAGTTGCGAACCCTGTCGCTCCTTCATGAGTTGGCGATCAACCCAATCGTTTATGCGGAGATTTCGGTCTCGTTCGCAACCCCAACCGCCCTGGACGGAAAGTTGGCGGAACTCGGGATGATTGTCTTGAGCATCCCGCGCAAAGCCGCATTCCTGGCCGGCAAAGCCTACCTTCTATATCGCCGTAAAGGCGGAACGAAGACCAACGTCCTCGCCGACTTCTTCATCGGCGCGCACGCCGCCGTGCTCGGATGCGCACTGCTGACCAGGGATGCGCGCCGATACGCGGCATATTTCCCCACGGTGCGGCTGATCGCTCCCTGAACCGCATCTGCCCCATCTGCTAGAGTGAGGGGTGGTCCCCTCGCTCGAAGTCCTCTGTGCAAGAGGGCTCGGCGCACACCCACGGGGGCTCGTTGACAACCCTCCATGCCCCACGACCTGCCCAAAGCCTACGACCCCACCGCCATTGAAGATCACTGGGCCGAATACTGGGTGCGCGAGAACCTCTTCGCCCAGCCCACGCCCGCCCCGGATGCAACGGCGAATCCTGCCGCCGCGCCGCCAGGCGAGCCCTTCACCATCCTGCTGCCTCCGCCCAACGTCACCGGCCGCCTGCACATGGGCCACATGCTCAACCAGACGGAGATGGACATCCTCACCCGCTGGCGGCGCATGACGGGCCGCCGCGCCCTCTGGCTGCCCGGCACCGATCACGCCGGCATCGCCACCCAGATGATGGTCGAGCGCCAGTTGGTGGAGGAAGGCAACACCCGCCAGCAGCTTGGCCGCGACGCTTTCATTGAGCGCGTCTGGGAGTGGAAACGCCACTACGGCGGCGCCATCCTCAGCCAGATGAAGCGTCTCGGCGCCTCGGTCGACTGGCAGCGCGAATACTTCACCATGGACGACAACCTCTCTGTCGCCGTCCGCGAGGCCTTCGTCCGCCTTTACGAGCAGGGACTCATCTATCGCGGCGCATACATCGTGAACTGGTGCCCCCGCTGCCAGACCGCCATCAGCGACCTCGAAGTGGTCTTCGACGAGCACAAGGGCCATCTTTGGGAGATCCGCTACCCGGTCCTCGACGCCGGCGACCAGGAAACCGGTGAGTTTCTCACCGTCGCCACCACCCGCCCCGAAACCATGCTCGGCGACACAGCCGTTGCCATTCACCCTGAAGACGAGCGCTACCTGCATCTCCACGGCAAGAGGCTCCGCCTGCCATTGATGGGCCGCGAGATCCCCATCATCCTCGACGAGTGGGTAAGCCGCGACTTCGGCACAGGCGCCGTCAAGGTCACCCCCGCCCACGATCCCAACGACTTTGCCCTCGGCCAGCGCCACCATCTGCCCTCCATCAACGTGATGGACTCGACCGCCCACATCAACGCCGAAGGCGGCGCCTACGCCGGCCTCGACCGCTATGTGGCCCGCAAGAAGATAGTCCATGACCTGGAAGAGCGGAAGCTCCTGGCGTCCATCAAGGACTACACCAACAACGTCGGCCACTGCGACCGCTGCAAGACCGTCGTCGAGCCGCGCCTCTCCACGCAATGGTTCGTCAAAATCCAGCCCCTCGCCGACAAAGCCATCGCCGCCGTAAAGCCCGGCCCGGACGGCAAAAAAGCGATCCGCTTCACCCCCGAGCAATACGAGAAGGCCTATCTCAACTGGATGGAAAACATCCACGACTGGTGCATCAGCCGCCAACTCTGGTGGGGCCATCGCATTCCCGCCTGGCACTGCGCCACATGCCACAAAGTCACCGTCGCCCGCGTCGATCCCACCGCCTGCGCCCACTGCGGCTCGGCCCAGATCACGCAGGAGACCGACGTCCTCGACACCTGGTTCTCCTCCGGCCTGCTGCCCGTCTCCGTCTTCGGCTGGCCCAGGATCCTGGGTGCCCCAGGTCTCCCCGCCGCGGCGGGTGAGACCTGGGAAGGGAAGGGAAACCGCGCAGACTTCGACGCCTTCTATCCCACCAGCCTGCTTGTCACCGGCTTCGACATCCTCTTCTTCTGGGTGGCCCGCATGATCATGCTCGGCTGCTGGTTCTCGGCCGAGGTTCCCATGCCCGACAGCAGCCCGCGCCCGCTTGCCGAATCCGTCCCCTTCCGCGAGGTTTACATCCACGCCCTGGTCCGCGACGCCAACCGCGAAAAAATGTCAAAGACCAAGGGCAACGTGCTCGACCCCATCGAAATCGTCAAGCAGTACGGCACCGATGCGGTCCGTTTCACGCTGGCCTCCATGGCCTCGCCCGGCACCGACATTGCCTTCAACGTGGCCCGCACCGAAGGCTACCGCGCCTTCGCCAACAAAATCTGGAACGCCGCGCGCTTCCTCTTCATGAACATTGAGCGAGCAAGAGAATCTGGGATCGAGATCGACCTATCCGGGCTAAGCGCGGCGCTCAAGGCTGACCACGACAACTACGTTGAATCGCGATGGATTCGCTCCAGGTTGAGCAGAACCGCAGCATTGGTGAACACGTCGTTGAGTGAATACCGCTTTGACGAAGCTGCCAGCCTCGTTTACCAGTTTTTCTGGGGTGACTTCTGCGACTGGTACCTGGAAATCGTCAAGCTCCGCCTTGAATTCGACGAGAAAATCGACATTATTTCGCGCACAGAGGCGTTGAAGAAACTGGTCGCGGTCTTCGAGGCTGCACTGCGGCTGTTATCACCATTCATGCCGTTCCTCACCGAGGAGATTTGGCATGCGCTCTATGACCAGCAGCCTCCGCAAAAGTCCATCGCACTCACTCATTTTCTTGTCGCAGAAGATGCGCGGTTTGATGAATCTGCCATCGCCGACATGGAGACGCTTCAAGAGCTGATCGTAACTGTCCGCTCCCTGCGCAAGGATTTGGGCGTTCCCGAGAAGGAGGCGGCTGCTATCCGGCTCCACTCTGCCTCATCGGCGGCTTCGCTGGCAGAGGGCAACTTCGACATTCTCGAAAAATTGGCGCGCATTTCTGGCGTTCAAGTCGTCTCAGAGCCGCTGAGCGGAGCGAATGCCCGCAGCGGAGTGCATTTCGACGTCGCCGTTGTCTACGAGCGCACCATCGACGTCGCCGCCGAGCGCGACCGTTTGGCAAAGGACATCGCCAAGTACGAAAAAGGTCTAGCAGCAGCCGAGCGTCAACTAGGCAACGAAGGCTTTCTGGCCAAAGCGCCGGAACACATTATCGACGGTCTAAAGAAGCAGGAATCTGAAACGCGCGTGCTCCTTGAAAAAGCCCGCGGCGCGCTGGCCGCGCTGCCTACGGAGTGAGGAGACGAGCGAAGAAGCAACCGCAGGTCCTTCGACTCCGCTGCGCTTCGCTCAGGATGACAGCATTGTTGGTTAGTGGGTGCACGACTAGAATGAGGGAAGGGCGAGCGAGAGGGGGTATCGATGGTTGGCCTGAATCCGCGCATCACGGTTGAGGCGGGCAAGATGGGTGGGAAGCCCTGCATTCGCGGCCTGCGCTTTACGGTCTACGACCTTGCCTCCTATCTGGCCTCGGGGATGACCGAAGAGGAGATTCTGAAGGAGTTCCCGTACCTGGAGAGGGAAGACTTCCAAGCAGTTTACGAGTTCTTTGCCAGCATTCCAGAGAGGATCGCGGTACTTGAAGCTTCTCGTTGATGAGAACCTGCCGCCGCGGCTTGCCAGCGACCTGGCTGACTTGTTTCCGAAGTCGGCTCATGTTCATTCCGTTGAATTGGGCGGCACGAGCGATTCGGTGATCTGGGAGTACGCAAAGACCCATGGATTCGCGTTCCTGACCAAGGACAAGGACTTCGCGAACCTGAGCATCGCCCGAGGCGCGCCTCCCAAGGTAATCTTGCCGCAGACCGGGAACTACTCGACGGTGCAGATCATTGGAATGGTGCGAATCAACGCCGTGCGTTTTAGCGATTTCGAGATCGATGCCCAGCGGAGTTTGCTTGTCCTGAGATAAGAACGAACGAAGTTTCCCTATACGCCTATGGATTGGAAGAGCAGCCACATCGACGCATTGCTGGAGCGGGCCCTGGTGGAAGACCAGGCCGCGCGCGACTCCACCACCAACCTCACCATCGACCCCGATCTGCGCGCCACGGCCTCCATCGTGGCGCGCCAGGAGTTAGTCGTCGCCGGCCTCGGCGCCGTCCCGCGCTTTCTTGAGATATTTGCCCGCCTCGACCCCCGCCCGCCCGCGCAGAACCGCTTCGAAGTCATCAGCCATCCCGAAATGTTCGACGGCGTGCGCGCCCACCGTGGCCAGGTGCTGGCCGTCATCCGCCACAACGCCCGCGTCCTGCTCAGTTCCGAGCGCGTGATCCTGAACCTCATGCAGCACCTCAGCGGCATCGCCACGCTCACCCGCAAATTCGTCGACGCCATCGCCGGAACCCACGCCCGCGTCCTCGATACGCGCAAGACCGTCCCCGGCCTCCGCGCCCTCGAAAAATACGCCGTCCTGTGCGGCGGAGGAACCAATCACCGCATCGATCTCGCCTCCGGCATTCTCATCAAGAACAACCACATCGTGCTGGGGGGCGGGTTGCGCGCGGTCCTCACGCAAGCCCTTGAAAAACACAGAAAGGGTCAGCGTGTGGAGGTGGAAGTGCGCAACTCGCACGAACTCGAAGAGGCCCTCGAATTCGGCGCCGAGGCCATCCTGCTGGACAATATGACGGCCGCGGAAGTGAAGCGATCGGTGGACCGCATCAAGAAGCATACTGAAGGCCTGGAGCGCTGGATTCCCACCGAAGCCTCCGGCGGCATTGTGCTCGAAACCATCCGCTCCTATGCCGAGACCGGCGTGGACTTCATCAGCGTGGGCGCGCTCACCCACTCGGCCCGCGCAGCCGACATCTCCATGAGCATCGCCGCCGGGTGAGTCAGGCCCCAATCCACTCCATGACCCAGTCCATCTTCGATCTGCCGACGCTCGCAGCCGCGCTCGCTGACACCCTCTTTGCCGGCAAGCTCCATTTCTCTCCGCTCACCGATTCCACCAATACCGACGCGCTTGAAGCCGCCCGCGCCGGCGCGCCCCACGGCTCGGTCTACTTTGCCGACGAGCAACTGGCCGGACGCGGGCGCGGCCGTCACGCCTGGCAATCGGCTGCGGGCGATGGGCTTTATGTGAGCGTCCTGCTGCGCCCGCCCGTCCCTGCGGCTCGCTTGCCGCTTTTGCCGTTGGCCGCGGGACTGGCCGCCGCCGATGCCATTCGCGCCGTCTCCGGCCTCAACGTCGATCTGCGCTGGCCCAACGATCTGCTCATCGGCCCGCGCAAGGCCGGCGGCATCCTGGTGGAGGCCAAGACCGAATCCAGCACCGTCGCCTTCGCCGTCGTCGGCATCGGCATAAACGTCCACCAGCGCGCCTTCGCCGCCGCAGCGTCAACGCCCGCCACTTCTCTGGATCTTGAAGCGCGCCGCCGCATCCATCGCCAGGATTTGCTCGTCTCCCTGCTAAAATCGCTGCAGCGTGAGACGCTCGGACTGCTTGATCCGGCGCCGGAACAGACGATTCCCCGCCGCGTGGAAAAGGCCTCGACGTGGGTGCGCGGGCGAAGGGTCGAGGTACATGGCCCGCAGGCCTGCACCGGCGTTACGGCCGGACTGGACGAACATGGATTTCTGCTGGTGCGCACTGCCGATGGCCTGGTAACCGTGCAGACCGGCGGCATTCGCGCTGTGGAGACGGGCTGAGGAAACAATGCTGCTTGCCATCGACGTGGGCAATACGAATACGGTGCTGGGCCTCTACCGCCTGGATGCGGATAAGCCTGAACTGGCTGCGCACTGGCGCGTCACCACGCATCTTCACCAGACCTCGGACGAGTACGGCGTGTTTTTCGTGAACCTCTTCGAGATGAACGGCCTAACCCCCAGCCAGGTGACGCACATCATCATCTCCTCGGTGGTGCCGCCGGTAGAGGGTACGCTGCGGCAGGTCTGCGAAGACTACTTCCACACTCAGCCCTTGTTTGTTGAGCCCGGCATCAAGACCGGCATGCCGGTGCTGGTCGACAACCCCGCCGAACTAGGCGCGGACCGCCTCGTCAACGCCATCGCCGCCTTCGAGCGCTACGGCGGCCCGTGCGTGGTGGTCGATTTCGGCACCGCCACCACCTTCGACGTGATCTCGGCGAAGGGCGAGTACCTGGGCGGGGCCATTGCGCCCGGCCTCGGCATCAGCGCCGATGCGCTGTTTGCGCGCGCCGCCCGCCTGGGCCGCATCGACATCAAGCGCCCCGCCAAGGTCATCGGCACCAACACCGTCACCCACCTGCAGAGCGGCCTCTACTACGGCTACATCGGGCTGGTGGACGGCATCCTGGAGCGCATGGTGGCCGAACTGGGCGCGCAGCCCCGCGTCATCGCCACCGGCGGCCTGGCCCGCCAGATCTCAGAGGACTCGCGCTTCATCTCCGAGATCGACGACATGCTCACCCTCGACGGCCTGCTGATCCTCTTCGAGCGCAACCGCGCCGCGCGGCCGCGCGCCCGCGTGCACTAGGGCGAACGCCGTGCTCAACTACTTCAATTACTTCACCGAGATCGAAGAGCGCTTCCAGCAGCGGCGCGGGTCGCTGCTGCTGCTCTCGACGCTCGACTGGGCGCTCATCGAAACCTGGCGCGAGGCCGGAATTCCGCTCGACGCGGCGCTGCGCGGCATCGATGCCGCCTTCGACAAGTACGAGGCCCGGCAAAAAAAAGGACGCATGAGGCGTATCAATGGCCTCGCGTGGTGCGCGCAAGCGGTAATGGAAGCCGCCGAAGAGCTGCACGAAGCGGCCGCCGGAACAGCCAACCCGGCAAGTGAGACCCGCGAGTCGGGTTTCGAGCAGGAGCGCGTGGCCGCGCACCTTGAAGCAGCTGCGGCTGCGCTGGACGCGGCGACGGTGGCGCCCGAGGCATGCACCGCAACTGCGGCGCGCCTGCGCGAACTTGCCTCCGAAGTGCGCTCTGAGGCTCACGATCTGGAAGCCCTGGAGCGGACGCTCACCGTCCTCGAAGAAAAGCTCTTTGCCGCCCTCACCGCGGCTGCCCCCGAAGATTTGCTGGTCGGTCTGAAGGAGCACGCGGCGCGCGAACTGGCTCCCTATCGCAGCCGCATGGGCGCCGTGCAACTGCGTCAGGTGGAACGCCAGTTTGTGCAGAAGCAACTGCTGGTGCACTACAATTTGCCGCGCCTCAGCCTCTTCTACATGAGCCAGCAATGAAGCCGAAGCCGGCCAAACGCCTACCCACGAAGACGAAGCCGGCCGAGTCTCGTGCCGCAGAGCCCCGCCTCGCGCAGCCCCAGTTCGTAGAAATCGAGAAGCCCATCTACGGCGGCGCATTCCTGGCCCGCGTCGAGGGCAAGGCCGTCTTTGTCCCGCTCACCTTGCCCGGCGAGCAAGTCCGCGTGCGTATCACCGAGGACAAGCGCGGCTACGCCACCGCCGAAGCCGAAGAAATCGTCTCAGCCGCACCCCAGCGCATTGCGCCCCACTGCCCCCACTTCGGCGTCTGCGGCGGCTGCCACTATCAGGACACGGGCTACGAGACGCAACTTGCATTCAAGCAAGCCATTCTCCGCGAGACCCTTGAGCTTGGCGGCGTTCAACCACCTGAAGAGATTGCTGTCCTGGCCGCCACTTCCCAATCGGAGTCATGGCATTATCGCAATCGCATCCGCCTCGCCTTCGATGCGGCAGGAAACCCCGGCTACCGCGGACGCCGCTCTCATGCTGTCATTCCCGTCAGCGAATGCCCGATCGCAGCGCCGCTCCTCATCGAAGCCGCGCAGGCCGCGGCGGAAGTTGCCCGGCAGTTTGCACCCGCCTTGCGCCCCACTGAAATTGCGCTCTTCTGCGACGCGGCCGAGACCGCGTTGCTGGCCAGCGTCTTCACTGTCAACGCGAAAAGCATTCGCTTCGGCGAGTTTGCGAATGCGCTCAGCGCGCGGATTCCCGCCCTGACCGGCGCGGAGCTTGTGGCCGAGGGCCGCCCCGGCCAGCCGCCGCGAACCGTCGCGCAATGGGGCGCGACCTCCCTCGCCTATCACGCCGCCGGCTTAGACTATCGCGTGGACCACGGCGCATTTTTCCAGGTAAATCGCTGGCTTGTCGACGCCCTCGTCGAGCTTGTCGCCGCCGGCCACAATGGCAAGCTCGCCTGGGACCTCTTCGCGGGCGTCGGCCTCTTCGCCCGCCGCCTCACCGCCAGCTTTGCACACGTGGTTGCGGTCGAGTCCGCACCTTCCGCGTTCAACGCGCTCGAACAGAACCTAGACGGAACAACGGGAACCGCCGTCCGCGCCGCGACCCTCGACTTTCTGCGCCGCAGCCGCAGGCCCGCACACCCCGATTTGACTCGCCCCGATCTTGTTGTTGTGGACCCCCCGCGCACCGGCCTTGGCCCGGAGATCACCACGCTGCTCGCGGAGATCGCGGCGCCCGCCCTGGTCTACGTCTCCTGCGACCCGGCAACGCTCGCCCGTGATCTGCGCGCCCTCATCGGCTCGGGCTACGCCATCCATTCCATCACCCTCGCCGACCTCTTTCCCCAGACCTTTCATTTGGAAACAGTGGTCCAGTTGCGCCGCTCCTGATAGGCTTGACGGCCATAGAACCTTTTCGAACCTTCAGGTGCGATGCAATCCGCCCCCCCCACCTTCGGACAGAGCCTCGACAGTCCTGCCCCGGCAGGTCTGAGCGCCGTCCCGCTGTTCCATGCGGCCTGGCTCTTTGCGGCGGGCATTGCCGCCACTCATTGGTTCTGGCTGCGGCCCAGTCTGGTGCTGATCGCGCTTGTTCTGGTAGCGGTATTGTGCGCGGTCGCGGCATTCCGCGCGCAGCGCATCGCCTGGCTGCCGCTGGCCCTCTTGTGGTTCCTGCTGGGCGCGTGGTGCGCTTGGATGGAGCCCCACCCGGCCCCGGCACCCGCGCTGGCCACGCTTTCTGACGGCTTGCTGCGCACGGTGGAAGGCACTGTCGTCGATACCGGCCCTCTGCGCGGCGAAATCGAGCAGAATCTTGATGAGCCCATAGCCGCCGCAGCCGAGCAGCGCCCCTCGCAACGAATCGACCTCCGCATATCCTCCCTCGAAGTGGTCACAGATGCCGCCGATGCGCAGGTTCCCGTCGCCGGCGGCGTGCGCCTCACGGTCCGCTGGCCCTCAATCGCTCCCGCCCAGTCCGGCCCCCAGCCTTTTCCATTCCAATGCGGCGAACGTGTCCGCGCCGTGGTGCGCCTCTTGGCTCCGGAGGTCTATCACGATCCGGGCGTCTGGAGCCGCGAGGATTTTCTCCTCGATCAGGGCATCACCTCCACGGCCACCGTCGCCATCGATCGCGTTGACCGTCTCGGCCCGTCTCCCGGCCTTTTCCTCGCCTGCCGCCTGAGCGGTCTGCAGCACGCCTCCAGCACGCGCCTCCTGGCCTTGCCTGCGGCCATGCGCCGTCTGCCCGCGCCCCTGCGCCTCACCCAGGACGACGCCATCATGCTGGCTGCCATGGTCGCCGGCGACCGCACTTACCTCACCCATTCCCTCCGCGTGGGCTTTGAGCGCACCGGCTCCTTTCACATGCTGGTCGTTTCGGGTTTTCACCTGGCCATCGTCGCCGCGTGCATCTTCTGGCTTACGCGCCGCCTGCACATCCCACGCGTTCCGGCCACGCTGCTCACCATCGCCGCCTCCTTCGCTTACGCGCTCTTCACCGGCTTCGCCACCCCGGTGCAGCGCTCGCTCTGGATGGTCACCCTCTACCTGCTCGGCCGGCTCCTCTACCGCGAGCGCAGCCCGCTGAACACCATCGGCTTTGCCGCGCTGTGCTTGCTGGCCTTGAGCCCCCGCAGCCTCTTCGGCGCCAGCCTGCAGATGACGCTGCTTGCCGTCGTCGCCATCGCCGGCGTCGCCGCTCCTCTGCTCCAGAGCACAATCCACCCCTACGTGACCGCCACGCGCGACCTGCGCCTCACCGCCATCGACGCCAAGCTGGACCCGCGATTAGCCCAGTTTCGCGTCACGCTTCGTATGGTCGCCACAGCCTTGCAAACAGCCATCCACCCTGGTTTCAGGGCCTCCCGCAACCCCAGCCCAACCGCTGCAGACGCCGAAATGCACCCGCAACTCGCCGTGTTTCACGCCACGCTGGGAATGGCCGCCGCAGCGTTGCAGGCAGCCGTCCGCGGCCGTTTTGCCGAGTCTATCGCGGGGCGTGTCTTTCCCTGGGCCGTGCGCTTTCTGCTCAGCTTCGGCGAGCTGCTGGTCGTCTCCTGCGTGGTCGAGCTGGCCATGACGCTGCCCATGGCAGTCTACTTCAATCGCATCACCATCTTCGCCCTGCCGGTGAACGTCTTCATTCTGCCGCTGCTTGCGGTGCTTATGCCCGCCGCGCTGGTCACGCTGCTGGTCGCGCTCGTCTGGCCCGCCGCCGCCGCGGTTCCAGCCATGTTTGTCGCCCTGCCGCTCCACTTCGGAACTGCCCTGGTGCATCTCTTCGGCTCGCTTGCCTTCGGCGATTTCCGCATTCCCTCGCCGCTCCTTTGGCAATCGGCCGCCTTCTGCGCGCTTCTTGCGGCAGCCATGGTGCTGGCCTCGCGGGCAGTTTCGTCCCCAACGCATTCCGCTCGCTGGCAACGCCGCGCCGCCTGGGCCACGCTCCTTCTCGCCGCCCTGGCAGCCGTAGCCCCGCGCCCCATTCAGCACCCCCGCGACGCCCTGCTCATGGAAGCCATCGACGTCGGCCAGGGCGACTCGCTGCTCCTCATCACCCCCGACGGCAAGACCCTGCTCGTCGACGGCGGCGGCTTTGGCGGCGGCCCGCACCAAGCCCCGCAGGATTTTGACATCGGCGAGGAGGTGGTCTCCGAGGCCCTCTGGTCGCGCGGCATCCGCCACCTCGACGCGGTAGCCCTCACCCACGCCCACTCCGACCACATGGGTGGCCTGCCCGCCGTCCTGCGCAACTTCCATCCCGCCGAGCTATGGGTGGGCAACAACCCCCGCTTCGGCGCCTACAACGCCCTGCTCAACGAGGCCGCCAATCTCCACGTCCGCCTGCGCTCGCTCCGCGCCGGCGACGCCCTCCCCTTCGGAACAACCCAAATCGCCGTCCTCGCGCCCTTCCGCGACTACCAGCCCGGCCCCGAACCCACCAACAACGACTCGCTGGTCCTGCACATGACCTACGGCGCCACGTCCGTGATGCTCGAAGGCGACGCCGAAGCCCCCGTCGAGCAAGCCATGCTGGCCGAGCCCGGCCTTTCGAGCACTCTGCTCAAAGTAGGCCATCACGGCAGCATCACCTCCACGCGTCCCGAATTCCTCTCCCGCGTCTCCCCGCAGTGGGCCGTCATCTCCTGTGGCCTCCACAACCGCTACGGCCATCCCCGCCAGGAGGTCCTCGAAGCGCTCGAAGCCGCCAAAGTCCGCACCTTCCGCACCGACATCAACGGCGCCACCTGCTTCCGCCTCAACGGTAAAACCGTCGCCCACGAACCCGCCTGCAGCCAGCCGCAATCGCCCTGAAACACTGCTTGCAGGCTCTATTCGTGATCGCTTTCAGGCGCTTTGGGACCGATTATTCTCCAGCCCTATCAGTTCGCTGATGACCTGCGTCAGGTCTCCCCGCTTGCGCCCGCTCATCTCCAGGAAGAGAATCTCGACCGTGCGCTTGCCGTGTACGGCCTTGGTAACTCCCAAAAGCCGGAAGTGAAGACCCCGCATCTGAAACTCCACTTCCACTCGAACTTGCGTGCCCCTGGCAAACGGCTGATTCATTCCCACCATGCACGCTTCCAGGCTGAGATCGACCATGTGGCCTGCCAATTGCGAGTCATCTTTCAGAAAATGAAGGACGGCTGGATACTCGCCCTCTTCCAGATCCTGTGCTTTGTGGTCTCCGTCCAGTTCCGGTCTCTCCCGGCGAGGCAGCACAGGAGCAGGCGCAGGCTCTTGAAACTCTTCCTCCTCCGTGCTCGGCGAGGGCGTTCCACATTCCGGCTGGGCGAGCGGATGCTCCAGCACAATCATCGGGGTGCCCGACTGGACCGCGCCCGCAACCGCCGCCCGTACGAAATCGGCGGCGCTACGATCCACAAGGCAGGTCAGCAGGGCTACCAGTTGGTTCTTTGACTGCGTGCTGGGATGGATGAAGCGAACGCCGATCAGATGTTCCCGCCTTGTCCATTGGGTAATGCCCCAGATGTTCAGCACCATCCCTAAGATAGGCACGACGACCCGGACGTGAGCCAGGGCCCCGGCCGTGAAGGCCTCCCTGGTGCGAACGCAGCAGCCACTCAGACTGATGTCAACCACCTCGCAGGGGATACTGAATCCCTCGTGGATCAGGCTGCCAGGCGCATTGTTCAGCTCAAAGCGCTCGTTGACGCGGCGATCCCGCCCACGCGCGTCTCTGCCGTTGTTTGGTCCGCGCTCGATCCTGGCTGACTCTGCCGTACCCACTTCCCGCCCATCCGGAAGCTCACACTCGCTCCCATGCTCGGCTTTTCGGCGAAATCGGGCGGGGCTTGAGGGAGCAGGGCGCTGTCTGATTGGCGAGCCAGGTCAGGGAGTCCGAATTGGGATTTCCTGCCTGAATTGCGGCTGCAGCCTTCCTATGCTGCGACCTGACCAACACCAGGGCGCGGATGAGTCGGCCGGCCGACATTTTGCAGGATTGGAGCATCTACTCTGAGAACTGCTTAAAGTATAGTTCTGAACTCGATTGGAAGATTCTTGTTCAAAAATTGCTGGCGTGACGGTAGCCGGTCCTTCGTGTTCTGGACTGCGGTGGAAAAACTGGCGAAAAGCCAGAAGAAGACAGCCTCATTTCCCCTCCCGCAGAGACTGAATATAAAATGAATGAATTGGATTCAATGATCAAGATTGCCATCATTCAACGCGAAGATGCACGGGACGTGAAGTGTCATTCCGGCGTTTTTTACTTTATGGCGAAGGCCCTGGACAAGCACGTTGGCGAAATTGTCTATGTTTGTCCAGACGACAGCTTGTTGACCGGGGCGATCGTGAACGCAGGACGTGTTCTGGCTCATACGAGCCATGCGATTTCCGGCCGCCATATCTCAGCCTATCATCACCGCATCCTGTCGAAGCGGCTGGCGCACACGTTTGCTCCTTGTTTGGCGCATTGCGGTTGCGACGTGATTTTCGCTCCCAACGCATCGGCGGAAATCGCCAATCTCTCCACGAGTATTCCGATCGTTTATCGGACGGATATGAATTGGTCCGACATGGTCGATTACTATCCGGGCGGCACATCTTTGTTTGAGTTCTTTCGCGCGGAAGGGGATAGTATCGGGGCTGCCGCCGTCGGCAAGGCGAGCGCGCTGGTTTATCCCTCAGCCTGGGCAGCGAGAACGGCGATCGAGCACTACAAAGCCGATGCCGGGAAAGTGCACACCATACCCTCGGGAACAAACTTCGAGAATGCAGAAATTCCGTCGCGCGAAGCGGCCTTGGGGCATTCGCTTGGGGGAGGGGTCGCTCTGCTCAGGGTCGGAGTCGATTGGCAGCGCAAGGGCGGCGTGATCGCATACGAATGCCTGCTGGAACTGCTGCGCGGCGGTCTGGATGCGAAGATGGTCGTTTGCGGCTGCGTTCCACCGGAGCTCTATCGTCATCCCAAGATTGAGATCGTCCCCTTCTTGGGCAAGAGCGATCCTTTACAGCGACGACGGCTATCGCAGTTGTTCCTGGAAGCGAATTTCTTCCTGTTTCCCACACTTGCCGAGGCATATGGGATTGTGCTTTGCGAGGCGAGCGCACATGGGTTGCCTTCGCTGGCGCGCGATACCGGTGGAGTCGGGGCCGCAGTGACGGACGGAGAGAACGGATACCTGTTGCCGCCAGATGCAACAGGGAGACAATATGCAAACAAGATCCTCAAAATTGTGCAGGATGGCAGTAATTATGAGAGGCTGGTGCTATCGAGCCGCATGGCTTACGAAGAGAGGCTGAACTGGGATGCCTGGGGCCGCGCGGTAAAGCCCATCTTTGAACAGGTAGTGGAGGAGAGCCGGCTGGTCGCAAGAAATGCTATGGGGGGCGTGGCAAGGCATAATGGGAAGGTGGGTTGTTAGCCCGACTGGGATCACTATCTTTGGTCAACAATGCACAGGAATCTAATTCATTTGCATTGACAATTGACCTTGGGGTAAACAAAGGCCCGAACCGAGATCAAGAACGCTGCCTGACTCCCTGGAGTCTCCAGCACTTCTGTCGCAATGCCCAGACGATCAAGGCAAAGTTGGGTAAGGTGTTGATAAAATGGGTGCGGAGGAAGAGTCAGGATGAAGTCAGAAGCGATCGGTGGCCAGATCCAGGAGATAACGACGCAGGATCCGTCCTCACAGGAGCTGCACTTGCTGGACTTGTTGACTATTCTCTCAATACGCCGGAAATTCATCATCTGCTTCACGGCCTGCGTAGCGATCCTGGCAGCGATCACGGTGCTCCTCATCCCGAGCCGGTACACTGCGTTCACACTTGTTCTGCCGCCCGGTCAGAACTCGTCCATGAGTTCCGCCCTGCTGGGCCAGCTTGGCGGCTCCGGAGCCCTCACCTCCCTTGCAGGCGCAAGTCTCGGTATCAAGAACCCCGGTGAGATATATGTTTCGCTCTTTCGCAGCCGTACCGTTGAAGATTCCATCATCCAACGCTTTGGGCTCATGGCCAGGTATGGCGCGAAAATGCCCTCCAATGCGCGCACCGCCTTTGAGGCACATTCCACGGTGGCCCTGGCGGCCAAGGACGGACTTATCACCATCAGCGTGACGGATCGCGATCCCGGGAAGGCGGCCGAGATCGCCAACGGCTATATCGATGAGTTTCGCAAGTTATCCGCCAACCTGGCAATCACCGAGGCATCGCAACGCCGCATTTTCTTCCAGCAGCAGTTGAAGGAGGCCAAGGAAAACCTTGCGGCGGCCGAAGAGGCGATGAAGGGAACCGAGCAATCGACGGGCGTTTTTCAAATCGACAGCCAGACACGAGTCCTGATTGAGTCAGCCGCGGCCCTTCGTGCCCAGATCGTGGCGAAAGAGGTTCAGATTCAGGGCATGCGCTCCTATGCCACCGAGGACAATCCGGAGATCTTTGAGGCCAAGCAGCAACTTGCCGCGCTCCAGGCCCAACTAGCCCGGCTCGCCGACGCCGATCAGGACTCAAGCTCCGGCTTGATTGTGCCCAAGGGCAAAGTCCCCGAGGCCGGGATGGAGTACATCCGCAAGCTCCGCGATGTGAAGTATTACGACACCATCTCGGAACTCATCGCCAAGCAGTTTGAAATGGCCAAGCTGGATGAGGCGCGCCAAGGAGCGGTTATTCAGGTGGTTGATGTGGCCGTCCCGCCGGATCACCGATCGTACCCCAAGCGTACGATCACCGTCATCCTGGCGATGGTCCTCGCCTTCTTTGTGGCCTGCGGATGGGGCATCCTTGCCGAATCTCTCCGGCGATTGGACAGCAACCCAGCTGAACGCCAGCGCCTCGACGCTCTGCGGGCGACGTTCCGTCGCCCGAAGACTCTGCCATGATCTATGCCGATCAGAGATGGATTGGAGGCCATGGCATCGGCCGCTTTGCGCGGCATGTGCTTGGCGGCCTCGATTATTGTCCGGTTCCACTTGCATCCCATCCGGCCGCGCCGCTCGACCCCTGGTGGCTCGCCCGTGCGCTCGGCAACCTGACATACCACGACCTGTTCTTTTCACCGGGCTACAACTCTCCCCTGTTCTGTGCTGCACCTTTCGTCTTCACCATCCATGATCTGAATCACATTGACCGTCCTGAGAATAGCAGTCCATTCAAGCGGGTATATTACGCAACGGTCCTGAAGCGGGCCTGTTATCGAGCTGCCAAGATCCTGACTGTCTCAGAATTCTCGCGCGCACGAATCATTGAGTGGTCTGGAGTGCCACCGGAGAAGGTCGTCAACGTCCGCCTCGGAGTTGACCCTGAGTATCACCCCGGAGTTGCTCCCTACGAACTCCCGTTCCCCTACCTTCTTTGCGTCAGCAACCGCAAGCGGCACAAGAACGAGTTCAGAACGGTGGAGGCTTTTGCGAGGGCCGGCCTTGCGGCCGGGATACGGCTCGTCTTCACGGGCAACCCTACACCTGAGCTATTCAATTGCATCGAACACAATCATGTGGCCCGACGTGTGCACTTCGTGGGCATGGTTCCAGACGCGCAATTGCCGTCCCTCTACCGCAGCGCCGAGGCGTTGGTATTTGCTTCCCTTTATGAGGGCTTCGGCCTCCCAGTACTCGAGGCAATGGCCTGCGGCACCCCTGTAGTAACCTCCAACATCGGCGCCTTGCAGGAAGTTGCCGGGAATGCCGCTCTGCTCGTGGACCCAACTTCAATGCAGCAGATCGCAACGGCGATGCAACTGCTTGTAAGCGACACATCACTACGCCTGCAGCTTCGGGAGAAGGGACTGGCGCAAGCCGCACAGTTTTCATGGGCTAGCACGACTGCCAGGGTTCATGAACTTCTACGGCTGGCTATGGGGAAGTATGCTGTTTCATGACACTCTCCCTCTTGCAAAGAATGACAAGGGCAAATACAGCACCAAATGAACCGAATACAATGTTAAAAATACTCGCACATGCGAAAGTCGCCCACAGGCTGGCCGCTGCAATAAGAAGCGGCTGCTGAGTTGATAAAGCCTCGCGGCGCAAATAGAGCCACATCTTAATCAGCAGAACGCCGAAGAGCGCCAAGCCGACTATTCCAATATGCATGATCAATGCCAGTGGTACGTTATCAATGGCCATCGGGGCCGATGAAATAAGTTTCTCATTTTGAACTATTCCGAAGCCGAACAACTGATGAGCTAGAGTAGCGTGAATGAGGAGGTTGAAGTAATAAGTCCACTCGTCAACTCGCATCAAGGTCGACCCAACGTCCTGCAAATTTGTTGCGCCGCCGCTAGCGATAGAGTTTAATCCGAACGCAATTGTTGCGATTCCCAACGCAGCAAAGAGAAGCGGAAGCAAGAGTCCGCGAGTACGCCTTCTCCCAAAGGTGAGAACTACCGCATAAGTGCACGCGCAGAAGAAGACCAAATAACAAAGTCTAGTCAGAGTAGTGAAACATGCCAGCGCCGAAACAATCACTACCAAAGTTCCCCTTGTGGGAAGTGTTCGAGATAGCGCTACCCCGAGTGCACCACAAAAGGCACAGAAGATTCCGAATGACAAGCCTGATGTGAATAGGCTAAACGCCCTGACATCACCAAAAAAATCCCAGCTTAGAATTGCGAAGCCTCCGTCGGCGCTTTCCGTGTACAAGATGGGCTTCGCCGTCACGTACTGGGCAACCCCGATAGCTGCGCAGACGAAGAGCAACAACACGATCCATCGCATCATTATTCGCTCAGAAACGGCATCCTGAAAGACGAGCAACACGGGGCCAATCAATAGCAATAAGTAATACGCATTGTATGATTGCAACAGGTCTCCGACGGACATGCCACATGCTAAGGTCAAAAATGGAATTTCGACGATTAGAAATCCGACGCAGAGCAACCATGTGAACATTGGCAACCCCGCTAGCTTAAGCGTCGGGTGCAGACAACTCCCAAGTGCCACAGTGGCTAGAAGTATAATCTTAACCAGAACATTGCTTATCAGGATATGACCGCCGAGGAGAAACATCTGCAATTGCGGGATTACACCGTCCACAAGCGACAGAAGGAAAAGAATAACCGCTTGGAAGGCGAGCAGCGGATAGACGGCGAGCTTTGAGGGCTCATTCATTTCCGCACCTCACATTTCTCCGATCTCGGAATATGCGCCATTAGACCCCAAAGCATGAATGAGAACATCGTCTTAGCACGTTTCAAGTCTCTCAGGCAAAGCCGGTGGGCAGCAGCAAGGCATACTGAAGCCAGTACTGTCGGCAACGCCCAAGGAAAGAAGCGCTTCGTGAACAACACTCTGTTCTGGGAAAGATACTTTTCCGAGAGCAGACTACGCTTCATGCGATCCAGGTTCGAACCAATTGTCGCTCCCTCTTTGTGATAGATCACGCTTTCGTGAGTATAGCCGAGCTTAAACCTTCCCTTGGCGCGCATTGCCCAGTCTAATTCCTCGAAGTAAAGGAAATAGGATTCCTCCATCAGTCCAATTCTCTCTAGAAAACCACGGCTAGCCAGCATGGAGGCGCCGTTGACAAAATCCATCGGTGCGGGATAAGAGTCCAACTCATCGACCATGCACTGGGGGGGTGTATGCACACGCGCCGTCCACCTACAATAACGCTTGCCGCCCTGCGCCTGAACTTGCTTTGGATTGTAATATGAGAGGTTCAACGAGCCACAGAGCCCAATCTCCGGCCGCGACTGCATGAGGCGCACCAACGCCGAAAGCGCATCGGATTCCGCGACCGTGTCGTTATTCAGCAGCCAGAAGAACTGGCAATTGGCGTCACCGAGAGCGTAGCGCAGCCCAACATTGTTTCCGCCCGCAAAGCCGAGATTCGCGCCATTCTGGATGAGAACAAGCCGGGTCTCGTAGGCTGCGGACCCCGATTCCGCCTGCTCGCGAGTCAATTCGAGATGGGGGATCGGCTTCGTGAAAGGATGCGCAAGCAGGTAAGACAACTGCGGATTCGCGGACTCTGCCAGAAGATCGCCTCTGGCCCACTTCTTAATCTTCTCCATAGATCCGTCAGCGGAAGCATTATCGCAAACCACAACGCGAAAGTCAGGGCAGTCGAGACGGAATAGCGACTCCAGGCATTCAATGGTGTCCTTCCATCCATTCCAGTTGAGAACAATTACGCTGCTGTACATACTGTCCGACGACCCTTGACCCTATCCCAGGAATATCGAAAGGCCCAAGCAGTTCACGTCTCTGCCACGGCCTGGGAATCTGCTGCGCTCTTGACTTCAGAGGGCATCCCCTCTGATAAGGTGAGTCTACGCTGCTGTGAAGACTACTTTCGACGAATGCCGACTTCCAGCGCCAGAAATCCGCCTTACCTGAATCATACGCTTTGGATCAAAGCATGTTCAAATTGCTCTACAGCCTTTTCCCAGGTGAACTGCTGAATACATGCGTTTCCTGCTATGGCAAGCGATATACGAAGTTCAGGCTCACGTATTAAGCGCAAAATGTTCGCAGCAAGAAGACTTGGATTTTTCGGAGGACTAACTAGAGCAGTTCGCCCATGGAAAGCGAATTCTCGATGACCCCCAACATCGGTCGCTACAACGGCGGCTCCGCACATCATTGCTTCAGACGCTGTTAGCCCCCAACCTTCAGTCCAGCTTGGAGCGATGACGATTGACGCTTCATTATATAACCTTCGGAGTGTTGCTTGCTCCGGTAGCCGATAGTATTCGATCCAATCGGGAAGACGAGGCGGAGGAGGTGAAACACCAAAAAGAATTGCCCGAAAGTCCGGAATTTCCTGTTTTACGATCGTCATAGCCTCTAGTCCATCCGCAGATCCTTTCCAGGCATGAGTATGATAGAGCATCATGCATTGGCTGCTATTTCGATCACGCGGATTTGTATCTACACCATACCGCCGAAAATCCAGTCCGTTTGGGATGAGTATCGACGACTCACCCATGTCGCTCGCAATGTCTCTCAGCCATCGAGAGACCGCGATTTTCTTCAATGGAAGTTTCCAAGTTGCAAGAACCCTTTCCTCCGGACCGGCCCAAGTTTCCAGACCCTGCAGCAGGTAGAAGGGCCTTCCCTTACCTTTCGCCCAACGAGCTACGACTTCCGCAGTCTCCCACGCAGTTGCGACTATCACGTCGGCATCTGGGATATATCGCTGCGCCAAGGACGGAGCCCAGGTCAAGCGAACCTTTTCGTCGACCTTAAACCATTTATTTGGTCGGTACGTGCCATCGATACTGCGCTGCAGGTAACGAATCGCAGCCTTGGCATGATTTATCCACGGCATATCTGCACGAGTCAACGCCGGATGAACGACCGTTACCAAATGGCCTTTACGTGTTAGGCCGTTTGCGTACTCATAGACAACTTTCGGGCCCCCGCACGGATAAGTCCCCGCGAACGGCAGAACAAATGTAATACGCAGGCTATTTATCATTTTTCGCAATCCTGAAGGCTTTGAGCGCCAGACGCTTCACAAGGAAGGACAATACATACGACATTGCAGAGCAATCCAGAGCTGAAAGCTTCTCGCCCAGGGCAATTCTCTTGTCTAATAATACTGGCAAAATGAGCGAGGCATAGGCTCTTTTCCACAATTGAGTCAGGCCGTTGCTTGCGCAATATTGCTTTTCTTCCGCCAAAAGGCGGAAAGAACAAAGTTTGAGTTTATCGCTCATTACTTTTAGAGAGTTACCGTCATGCCATCGATACAAAGCCACAGGTTCGTCAATATACAAAAACCTGTATTGCTTAGAAAGCTTGCGCCACATTTCCCAGTCCTCGGATGCATTACCGACGGTCCAAGCTCCAGCCTGCCGGATCAGCTCTGTTTTGACCAAGTTGGACATCGCGGGAAGATAATTATGAGCCAATAAGGTAGCAAATGTACCGAAGTTACTGCCTCTATAGTCAACAACGCTTCCACCATCGGTTCGGAAGTCTAGGTAATTGTCATAGGCGGTTTCAGTTTCTACACGAGAAACTACCCCGTGCTCGCTTAGCCACAACTGACAAGATTGGTCATCGATGAACTTGGCATTCCCAAAAGCTGCTGCGTATTCAGGTCCTTTTGCCTCCAGCGCACTTACCAGCGCCTCAATTTTACCAGGGAGAGCTATGTCGTCCGAGGCAAGGGCAGTGAAATAGGTTCCCCTAGCCATGCTCAAAGCCTGATTCAAGGTGGCAGATACGCCAAGATTCTCCCTGCAAATATATTCAAAGCGGACAAACCGGTGCTTGCATTCCTCGACGATGGCTAATACCTTCTCGTGGGAACTATCCTTCGAGCCATCGTTGAGGACGATCAATTCGATGTTGCGGTAGGTCTGATTGATAACACTCCGAATGCTCTCAGCAACGAACTTCTCGTGGTTATATACAGGTATCGCCGCCGTGACGAGGGGCATGCAATCTCGATTCATAAGCAACTGTCCTCTACCGAAAAACCTGTTATCGTCTGCGCATAATCTGCAGCTTGTCTCTAAGACGCTTTTCCTCGTCCCGTCAGTCGGCGCGCCATTTTGCCGATACGCTCTGCCGGTCCACTAAGATTGCTCATTTCCGTCAGTCTTCCGAGCGAGAAGACAGCAAACGCCAAGGCAGCGAAGCCGCCAAGCACCCCACCCCACCTTGTGATGGAAGATATTATACCAACCCCCGCACAGAGCGTGAACGTCACGACGAGCAAATGGAAGACAGGCTTCGTCCAGTGAAACTCAATTCTCTGGCGTGCAAGCCAATACACCAGCGGCAGACAGAAACCGTACATTGCTAAATACGAGACACCCGTAATTCGCAACCCCATTAAGGGCGCCAGTCCGGCGATAAGGACTGCGGGGAGAATTGAAGTGGCGCTTTCGCACCAGAAATAGGCTTTTCCATCCCCCGCGGCGAGGATCACAAAACCCAGGGGCCAGCTGGCGACTTTCAGAACATCACCCAGAACCTGCCAGCGCAGAATTTCGATCGCGGGGGTGAAGGAGGAAGCGTAAAGCAGGTGAATAATCCAGGGCGCCAAAGCCATCATCGCGATAAGAACAGGAGCACTGAGGAGCATGGCAATCTCTGTTTGTTCGTTTACTAGTCTGACGGCAGCCTTAAAGTCATGAACTACAGATGTAAGCCGGGGATAGTAGTCTGCCCCCATGGCCGTGAGCACGAAGGCGACGTATTGCATGGAGATCATCCATGCTGCCTGATATTGACCAAGCGGGCCGGCGCCTAGAACTCTAGCGACATCGACGCGTATCCACAGCTGCGTCAGAGACCCAACGAGCCCTGCGCCCACGAAGGCCAAGCCAAAACGCAATAGAGTTGTCCATTCATGCGTCAACTCCTTGAGCGTAATAGCTTCTGCTCGCACTTTGGGCAGCCTCGACACATACAGGTGCCCGAGCACAAAGCTCACCAAAGGGCCGACGAGGACGTAAGCCACCAACCCTTCCTTACCCCAACGCCACAGCAACCCAATTCCGAGAATTGTGTTGAACAGCGAGCCCAAGACACTGAGACGGGCAATATCGCCGATCCGGCGCATTCCCTGAATCAACGCTCCCTGCGAGGCTCCAGCTACGGAGAGCGCCACACCGAGCGAAAGCCAACCAACAAGAACCGAATCAGAGGCATTGCCCAGAACCCGCGCAGCCAGCATAGTACGTAGCGACCACACCGCCAGAGCGCCAATGCTAGCAAGGAACATGGTGCCCCAGAACATGGCGCGCCGCACTACCGCTAGCGAGCGGGCGTCATCCTTACTGCAAGCCTCTGCAATCTGCCGCGTACCAACCGTGCCGACTCCCATGGATGCGAAAGAGGATGCAGTTGCTATAAGGCTGGTATACAGGCTTGTTAAACCTACTCCGGCAGGCCCGAGTAAAACTGCCAATACCTTCGTGCGCAATATCCCGATTACGATATTGGCAAATGAAGCACCGCCAATAATGGAGGTGCTTTTCAATATTCGATGATACGATGCTTTCCCCTCGGTCATGTCTGAGTTGCCACCTTGAGTGCGGCAATCACCGCTGTGACACTGGCATCATCCAATTGCGGCCCCATGGGCAAGCTAAGTACTCGATTGGCCATATTCTCTGCAATGGGAAACCAGCCTGCGGCGTAACCCTCACCCCGATACGCCTCTTGCATGTGTGGCGGAATAGGATAATGGATCAGCGTCCCAATCCCGGCTGCCTGGAGTGATTTTTGGATCTCATCCCGCTTCGCATGTTGCACTGCATAAATGTGCCATACGGGTTCAGCCCACACTGGTACTCGAGGAAGCACCAATCCCGTGCCGGCTAGCTCCCGTGCGTACCGCACGGCAACTGATGCCCTCCGAGCATTCCATTCGTCAAGATACTTGAGCTTGACCCGCAAAGCGACCGCTTGCACCGGGTCCAAACGGCTATTGAAGCCCTTTACCTCATTCACATATTTCACGCTCGAACCGTAGTTGCGCAGCACTCTAATCCGACCCGCGATCTCCGGGTTATTCGTGGTGACCGCGCCCGCATCACCCAGTGCGCCCAGGTTTTTTCCTGGGTAAAAGCTCCAAGCCACTGCGTCTCCATGCCCACCGATACGCCGCCCTTTGTATCGCGCACCATGCGCCTGGGCCGCATCTTCCAGGACGCGCAGTCCGTGTTTCCGCGCCAGAGTGAGTATCGGATCCAGATCTGCGGGTTGTCCATACAGATGCACCGGAAGAATAGCTCTAGTGCGAGGCGTAATGGCTGCCTCAATTCTGCCAGGATCGATCGTATAGGTAGACTCCCCTGGCTCCACAGGAACTGGGATACCACCACATTGGCTGACAGCCAACCAGGTTGCAATGTAGGTGTTGGATGGAACAATAACCTCATCACCCGCGCCAATCCCCATAGCAAGCAATGCAAGATGCAGCGCATCGAGCCCGTTTCCCACACCTATGCAAACGTCGGTTTGCGTGTATGCCGCAAAATCCTCTTCAAAGGCCTCCACATCTTGTCCGCCAATATACCAGCCGGAGCGCAAAGAATCCAGAACAGCGGACTCAAGCTCGTCATGAATCTCTTCGTACGCTGCTCGTAGGTCAAGAAAAGGAATCATTTTGACCATTTTACACCTACGCTTCTCACCGCTCCAGGAACTCCTACAATCAGTGCATTCTCCTCCTCTATGACCGAAGAAATCACACTCTTAGCACCCACAATGCATCCGGATGGAATAATCGCGCCCTTTAAGATTGATACACCGTGCGAAATCCACACCTTATTACCTATATTTATCGGTGCGTTTCGTTCTCTGCCATTAATATCATGCCAGTTAGAATCAGAAATAAACACATTTGATGCAATGATGCAATCATTACCAATCTTGACCGATCGCTCAACCAAAATATACGAGTCGCTAGTTATACCGCATGCGTTACCATTTGAGCATCCCCCTATTGTTAGCGATGCTCCTGAACCAACTAGGATATGAACATTGGGACCAATTTCGAAGTCGCCTGATAGCACTAAGTCGCTTTCAGGATTCAACGTCAAAGAACTAGGTAATCTTGAGCCAATAAACGGAACTACAGAAAGGATACCGCTTACCTGCACGCTTTTGGAAGAAGAACAATTAACATCAAATTTCTGACCCGCCGCTACACGAACCTTAATGGGCCAGTAATGCCCGCAGAGTCTCTTAGTACAAATAAGGCTATTTAAGAAAGCAAAAGCAAATTGTATAGGAGAACGATAAAGTCCGCTCAAAATCCAGTAGCCCGTTGAACCGTACTTATAAATCCCCTTTATCCGACCGATCGCTATCATCTAAGTCTCCTCGCCTGCATGAATTCCGAAAAATCGCGGTAGTAGTCCCCTTCATCATACTGATTCGACGCGAGCACCATGCAGACCGAGCCGGAAGAGAAGTTGTCCAGTTCTCGCCAAATCATAGGACACACATAGAGCCCATAATAAGACCGACAAAGATGTATTCGCTTCGTGTTACTGCCATCGTTGAGCACGACATCGAAGCTTCCAGACATCGCAACTATTAACTGGTGCAAACCCTTATGAGCATGACCGCCACGCTCAGAACCGCCCGGCACATCATACAAATAATAAACCCGCTTTATATCGAAAGGAATGTGGTTACCGCCCTCAATAAAGGTGAGATTGCCACGCGGGTCTTGAATTTTCGGAAGATCAATAATTCTACAACGATCAATGCACATTCACATCTCCTTCTACGATAAACCTGACGTGCCTCGCGGGGTTACCGCGAACCAAACTTCTTGGATCAACATTCTTGGTTACAACCGACCCTGCCGCAACAAAGGCTCCTGCTCCAATCCTGAGCCCAGGTAGGATGACCGCTCCAGCACCTATTGACGATCCATTCTCTATGACCGTCTCTAGATATCTAGCAGGGTACTTCTTACTGCGAGGGAAGAGATCATTCGTAAATGTTACGTTCGGGCCAATAAACACGTCGTCACCAACTCGCAGCCCATTCCACAACTGAACACCGCATTTAACAGTTACCCGGTCTCCTATAATAACGTCACCCTCGATAAAGACATGAGCGCAAATATTACACTCAGTGCCGATCTTCGCTCCCGCTAGCACAATGGCAAATTGCCAGATCCTGGTACCATCTCCGATATCTCCAGTTGCCACGTCGGCCAGATTGTGAATGAACACTTTGTCGAGATTTGCTTCCATTGGACCATCCTATGCCATCGGCACTTCAGATCGCGAAAACTGTGGTCTCCTCAACTTGCATCAAGTGGAAGACGACAATAGATACCAACAAGAAGGAACTTGACTAGAGCTTTAGGCTCACGAAGAATCCCAGAAAAGAATCCCTCCACGAAACATACGTCATGGGTAAAGCGACGCAGCTTTTCTCTGGTTTCTGGAACCCCTATCCTTCGCCTTTGACGAAAAAGGCGCCACAAATCACCCATAGAATCCCTTAAAAGTGCATCGAATTTGTCAAAACCGTGTTCGTTACAAAACTTCAGAAGCCAAATCTTCGAATCGAGAACAGTAAGGAGCCGTGGGTGAAGGGCATTCGAGGTAGATTGCAGATTTATTACATAGTAATATTTCTTCCGGCAAGACACCACCCTCCCAGCGTTCATGAATGCCAATCTCGTGATTAGTTCATCGGCGTTCATGGAGAGAAAAGAGAAGCTTGCATAGGCTTTCAGGTATATATCTTTCCGCGCTACACCTAACGGGTGAATCGCCCAGGATCCGAGAGTTAGTTCCGCTGCGTCTCTCCCAGTTATAGGAAATCGCACTTTTCCCAAATCGATACTTTCGAACGTACGATCAGCTTCGGATCTCCATAGTTGCAGGATGCATAGATCTGACTTTGTCTCGACCAGCCTGTTAAAGGCTTCCTCCAGCGCACCTTCTTCCACGTAATCATCGGCATCCACAAAAGCGACATGATCGCAATGTGCCGCATAGAAGCCGTCACGACGTGCCGTAGCGGCGCCCCCATTTTGGCGCCGAGAAACCACCGTTATATTTCCGTGGGATTCAGCCAGCCCTTTCGCCACCAGCACTGAGTCATCCACCGAAGCGTCGTCGACAACAATGATTTCTTGTGGCTTCAACCCGGCATTAATTGATGTTACGCATCTCTCCAAGGTCGACTGCGCATTGTAGACGGGAACGATCACTGATACAGGTAGCACGCTCTGGCTCACCGCTACATGCAAATCATCCATGGCTGTTCCGTCTGTCCCTTTCATCTGCTGTCCGGTTGATGAATGCGCCAAAGGTAATCATCCGCCAAGCCGTCCGAAAAATCACCCACCCTCAGCCCTGGGATCAAATGATCTCGTACCGCAACCTGAGCAAAGACTACGAACAACACCACACCTCGGCGGAAACCGTGACCCATATTGCCTTTGCCCACGAATTGCTGCGACGCCCCACTTAGTTTCTGGACAGGTTCTTAGAGAAAAGAGAACTGCGATGATGGTGGAGCTCTTGGGCGACCTCGGGGGTATTCTTCACCTGTCGGAAACCGGTCTGAAGCAATGCAACAAGTATCCCAACTAACAGTCCAATTCCGGCGGCCCCGATAACGATGAGGCCGCGCTTCGGAAAGGATCGCCGGTCGGGAGGAATGGCGGGGTCGACGACCTGAATTAGCTCACCCTCCTTCGCCTCGTCGAGTTTGGCGGCCTCGAACTGCCGCGCCAGGATATCGAAAATCGTCTCGTTGTACTTGACGTCGCGCAGTTTGCGGACATTTTCAAGGCTCGCCTCGGGCACCCAGATCCTCATCGTCGACATTTCACAATCACACGGTCGCGGTACTAGCAACCTATGGTGCATACATATGATGTCATGACTTCCAAATACTCCTCGCATTGCTCGCTAAACACTGCGGAGTAAGAACGTCAATTTCGTGGTTAGAGAACGTTGATAACCGCTGCTCCGACGGCGAGCTGCGAGAATAACTGGCTCCAGTCCAGCCATTGGCGTAGCGCGGTAGGATGCAGAGTCTTATCGGGCACAACGATCGTGTCGCCAGGATTCAAGCGCAGTTGGTTGAACGAGTTGTTGCTCCAGGCGCTGTAACCGTTGGTGGCCGTGCGGCTGGCCACCGAGCCGTCGGCACGAATCACAAAGGAGTGGCGCGCGTCCGCATTGCGATTGGTCCCGCCAGCCAATTTCAGGTAGTAGGCCACCGATCGCGCAGGTTGGTAGAAAAACGAATTCTGGTCATAGACAGCGCCCACGACGTTGATCATCGAGGGCGCGAAAGGCACTGCGAACCGGTCGCCGTTTTCGAGGCTGACCGCGGGTATGTCCTCGATGTTTGAGCTGTTGGGCTTGAACTCAAGAACAATGCGTCCTGTCGCCCGTATCTGGCTGAGACGGGCGACCAATTGCTGTCCGACTATCTGGGAGGCAGCCAGGTCTGAAGAGCTACTTCCCGATGAGCTTCCCGAGATGGCCAGCGCCTGCGTTCCACGCTGCGTATCCGCGCTCACGCTGCGCACGTACTCATCGAGGCGCTGTTGTTGCAGCACCCGGGTCGACTCACGCGTGAACTCCGAGCCATAGAGATATGCCTTCTTTGTAAATCCTCCGGCACGGCGCACCAGATCGCGCAACGTTTCGCCCGGCAGAACACTGTAGACGCCGGCATGGACGACTTCGCCTTCGAGAGCCACATACTTTGTCTGGCGGTCAAGCGGCACACGGATATCGGCTTGCGAGAAAATGGTGATCACGTCACCCGGCTGCAAAGCCATATCCTGACTGGCGTCATGGTTGAGCACCAGCTTGCCCAGATCGAACGGGATCAGCGAGGTCTTCAATGTCTCCGGATCGATACGTTCAATCACCGCGTAGTCCCAATTGATCTCAGGAGCCGACAAACGCACATCGTTCCGTTTGGACTGCCCCGCGCCGCCTGGGACGGGTGTCTGCGCGAGTTGGGAGGCAAGCGACACACTGTTTGCAGCCGGGCCCGCGCCTGGCCCTTGAGTTCCGGAACCAGCGAGGCCTTGCCGGTCATTCGGCGTCAGAGCAGACGTCAGAGTCTCCTGGGTTACAGAAGCAGTAAAACCCTGGCTGTTCGATTCAGGGTTTCGCGGATCTCGCCCGATTGTGGAGATGGTGGGCTCAAATTCCGGCACAGGCAAACCAAGATGGCTGCGCTGCCACCAGTAGTCCCGGCTCAACAGGGAATCCCGATCGGGAATCAGATCGCTTAGATGCATGCCTGGCCGGAAGCTGAAGCGCCCTGGATTGGCTACATCCCCGCGCAGCGTCACTGTGTTCCCGTACGCCAGAAGAATAGGGTAGATGCGCAGAATATCGCCGTCGGCAAGCGGAGCAGCCAAACCGCTTGCGTCGAACGCAAACTCGATGGCCTGGCGGCGCTGGTCCTGCCCAACGCGCTCCAATGAGATGCGCACCTTTGAGGACATCGCCGTGGTTTTTCCCGCCGCCTCGATGAGATTGGCGATGGTTTCGCCCTCGCGCAGCTCATAGATTCCCGGATTGCGGATGCTGCCCGTGATGGCAACCTGAGATCCCGCTGGTGGAATATACAGAACGTCTTCGGGCAGCAGCCGGACATCGCTGGATTTGTCGCCGTGAATGAGAAGTGCGTATAGATCGAAGTCGGCGATGGTTTTTCCGTCCCGCTTCAACAGAATGTGGCGAAGGGAACCTTGCGGAGATGGACCGCCGCTGGCAAACAGAGCATCGACGAGCGAACTGAGGGAACTGACGGTGTAAACCCCAGGACGGCGAGCCTGTCCCGTGACATAGACCTCGATCGAGCGAATCCGCCCAATGTCGACGGAAAGATCGAAATTGCGGTAGATTCTCCCGATGGCTGCGCGCAGATGTTGATCGAGGGCAGAGAATGCTAGCCCGGCGACATGCACTTCGCCGACCTCGGGAAGATAAATGTCGCCCGAACGGTCCACGCGCAGATTTCCGCTGTAGTTGATCTGCCCCCAAATGCGAACGCGCAACTCGTCTTGGGGCCCGATGACGTATTCGGAGGTGACTGGAGCCAGGTCAATGGGAGCAAATGTGGAGGGAACATTGCGAAAGAGATTGGCTCCATACAGGGGAAGCAGTTGCCCGGTGGTGGCGGCTACGAACTTCTGGAACTCAGTCGGCGGGTCGGGCGGCAGCGCCGCGACTCGTAGTTGCGCTTGCGCTCTCGTTTGGCCTGCGAGAGTGGTGTCCTCCGATGGCGCCGAAGTGGTTATTCCATTGGGTCTGGAGGGTTCCACGCCCGGTATCCCGCGAAGCGCCGGCTGTTGACTCTGCGCGCATTCCTCGCTCGTGGAGGACAACGAATCCGAACAGCTGCCGGAAGGGCTCTGCTGGACATCGACGGATTCGTTTCCGGCGGAACTTTGAGGATAGAGTGCCGGGGAGGCTGCGAGCAGAACCAGCGCGAAGAATACGGAAAGGCGCTTTCTCATATGTGTGCTTTATTTTCCATGATTCCACCCTCGGCCCGCAAGCACGATAGACACTTCAAGCCATGCGGCCCGAGGCGTCTCGATGACGAGAGACGTTTCCCATCCCGCTCAATCTACTCCTTCTTCCGGTATATGGACACTGGTCACCGGCCATGGCCGTTTCGCGCAAGATCCCTGGTCAATGCCGGCGAGCCACCCGGCCTAGGAGTCTGTCGGGGACAGATTCTTCGCCGTTTAGAATCAACAACTTACGAGATCTGCGTTCTCATGTAAGTAGTTGAGTCTAAACGGGTTAAACAGCGATGATTTTCTATTCCCGACACGCTCCTAGCGGCGCCAGATATAGGAAATCGCCTTAACGCGCGCCTTTCCGGGTCAGTACCGCGGGAACGGTCCGAAAAAAGATACCGAAGTCGGCCCCCAGGCTCCACGACCGGACATACAAGGCGTCCAGTTTCGCCCGAATTGTATAGTCGATTTCGCTCCGTCCAGAGACTTGCCACAGCCCGGAGAGTCCCGGAGTTGCGGCCAGATAGAAGGGCAGCAGATCCCCATAGAAAGCAGTCTCCGCCTCAACGACGGGGCGCGGACCGACGAGCGACATCTCTCCGTAGAGGATGTTCAAGAGCTGAGGGAGTTCATCCAGACTCCAGCGGCGCAGGACATCGCCGATCGCGGTAACCCGTGGATCCTTGAGATGCTTGCGCATCCTCCATTGCAACACCGTTTCGTCCGGGTGCGTAGCCGCGATGCTGGCCCGCCGCGCAGCATGCCGATGCATGGAGCGGAACTTCCATATTTGAAAGGGGCGGCCATCGCGGCCAATCCGCTCTTCGCGATAAAAGACCGGCCCTTCAGATGTGAGAAGAATTGCCGCTGCAATCAACAGCCCGGGAATCGCAAATACCGCAATCATGATCAGGGCGCACAGAAGATCGATTGCCCGCTTCACATACCGATAGCGCCAGGAATCCACGGGCACTTCTGTGGATAGCAGGTAATCCGGCGAGTATGTGGCTTCAGATCCAAACCCATCCCCCTCGAAAGCTGCCATGGAACTTTCATACACAACTTGAGCCTGAACCCTTGTCAAATATCCTCCTCAGGGGAAGAACTGCCCCCAAATGTGCGCTCCGACTACGAATTGGCAATCGTCTCCGAGAGCATGTGCAGTATCAGGGCGTGGTCTTCAACACTACGGCAAGACACACCCAACTCATCAAATACGTTTGGCTTAGAAGCTCTTGTACGCTTTCGCACACACGCACCGGCCTGGAGGCCGGTTCAACCAAACACTAACAGGTCCAGGGAAACAATCCAGGGCAACAATCAAGGGAACTCAGGCGAGCCATTGATCCAGCAGTGAAGATGGGAAGCGCGCTCCAATTGGGGAAAAATGGAAAGTGCACACAGCACTGCAGTCATGGATCCGGGGTTGGCGTTTCCATGAGCTACCGAGGATAAGCTGAAGAAGCTGAGCCTTCTTGCATTCTCCCCACTGCACAGTTTTTCAATCGGACGCAGATACGAATCTGAAAATGCCCTCATGTTGAATGAAATTCTCCCTAGAAGCTCCCTTTAAGAATATCCTATCGACGAGGTTCTGACGACCAAAAAACTTTTCCGTCCCGTTTTTTTTGGGAAATTAACGTTTCTATTGTCTTTTTAGATAATAACGAACAGTTCACTCACACTGGTTACCCCTCCTGCTCCTCGGCCTCCGCACTAAGTCTTCCGTGCTCTCCAGTCCTGCAGCTCAGATGGCCGGCAACCTGGACACCGGCTTACAACCAATCGGCTCGCTAGAACCTCATCCTCACCCCCACCTGCACCTGCCGCTCCCGGTAGAAGTTAGTCGCATTGATGTTCAGCGGCTGCCCAAACGCCGTGGTGTTCGCCTTTAGCCCGGTGAGAAAGTTCAGCGTGGGCAACGTGCCGGAGGCGGTTCCGGACTCAAGGTAATAGCCGGTCGTTTCCAGCTCCGTCACGTTCTGGTGGTTGAAGAGGTTGAAGCTCTCCATCAGCAGCTCCAGCTTCCGCATGTGTCCCAGGTCGAAGCTCTTGCCCAGCCGCATGTCGGCCTTCCACGTCGCGGGATAGCGGTAGGTGTTGCGCCCCACGCCGTAAACGCGGTTGTCGCCGCCGGAGCCGTTCATTCCCGGCCCCAGCGCAACGATGGCCGTGCCCGTGATCTGGTCGAACTCCTCCGCCAACGAGCCCGAGGTGCGCATGGTGTACGGCAGCCCGCTGCGGAACTGCCCGATCCCTGAAACCATCCATCCATTCCCCAGCCGCCCTGCCACGCCGCGCAGTTTCCATGGGACCTCGTAGATGACCATGGCGGTGGCCGAGTGGCGCACGTCCAGGTTGCTGGTTCCGTACTCCTGGCTGAAGTTGGCCGGGTCCAGCACGTCACTGCCCGCCACCGTCGTGCTCTCGTTGGGGTTCCAATCCATGGCGTGGGCGTAGGTGTAGTGGGCGTGCAGGCTCAGCCCGCGGCGGGCATAGCGCGACACCTTGAACATCGCCGCTTCATAAGTCGAGTTGGCCCGGCTCATAATCCCGGATCAGTAGTGTCCGGCTAAAATCGGATCATTCGCTGTAACCATCACATATTAGATGCGATAGCTGATAACTCTCATTTTTCGATTTGAAATTGAAGGCAGCAGGATCGGGTGCCGGCCTTGATTGG
>Ga0224555_1000540_pt1 | contig 57235 bp, 33 predicted proteins | sample 714S23034metaG_FD_180687 | JGI IMG/M metagenome (GOLD analysis project Ga0224555, IMG submission 180687) | Peat soil microbial communities from Stordalen Mire, Sweden - 717 S2 30-34 | ecosystem: Environmental > Terrestrial > Soil > Wetlands > Peat | place: Sweden: Norrbotten County, Stordalen... | reverse complement strand
ACACCCTGCGGCACGGTAAAACAATCACGTCTCAGGCCAATCCATATGGCCGGTTTTGAAGTGACCGCATATGGCCGCTTTTGAGGTGACCACCGAGGCATCAGGATGTCATTTGCTGCGGCGCCACCGTCCACGCGTAATTCGCAGAGGGGGTGCTCCGTATCCCGCTCCATGGCCCGCAGTACGTCGGCAACCTGGAACGCGATGCGGGATAACATGCTATATCAGGCGATGCTGAGAAGAAGCGCATGTTATCCCGCAGCCACTGCACCACCGCGCCGCCCACAAAGATGCTGCCTTCGAGCGCGTACTCCAGCTTCTTGGCAGTGCTGCAAACCAAGGTCGTGATCAGCCGCTGGCTGGATAGGGTAAACCTGTCGCCAATGTGGTCCAGCAGAAAGCATCCTGGACTTTAGGGTAGTGGCCGGAATAGTGCGGGCATTGTTTTGGTGGAGCTGAGCGGGATCGAACCGCTGACCTCCTCGTTGCGAACGAGGCGCTCTCCCAGCTGAGCTACAGCCCCCCACCAGACGCACATCGCGGTTAGCCAAACCAAATCCGTTAGGGATCGATCCAGCCACTCAACATGCCGTCGTAACAGCCTCTTAGAGTGTAACAGGCCGCGGTCGCACCGCCTAGAGCCGCGCCCGTTCGGTAGTGGTCAAGTTCAGATTCAAACTTGACCACTACCGCCCGTTCTCGCCATGAAGTGTGCGGCAGAAAAAAAGACGGAGCGCCACCGTTAGCGGCGCTCCGTCCGGTTGTTTCAGGAGTGGAAGAATGACGGTTTAGGCTGTCAGGCGACGACGGCGCATCAGCATGCCACCCGCGCTCAGCAAGCCGGTGCCGAGAAGCATGAGGCTGTTGGGCTCAGGAATAACAGGAGAAGCCCCCGCAGTAATCTCAAAGCTCGTAACCATATTGTCCGATGCCGTAAGAGTGAAAGTAGCGGCGCTGCTTGTATACCCGGCTTCGGTCAAGGTGCCGAATCCGGTGATATCCAAGTTTCCGGCTGGGTCTGGGCTGTCTGAGATAATTGTGGGATTCGAAGTCAGGGTAAAGGTGACGTCCGGAGGACCAGTGATCGCAAAGAGCTCCGTGCCGCTGCCAGTGCTGAAGGTGAGGTTTTGCAATACTGCCGAGTCACCCAAGAGCGTAGGCGTAGTGACGAATGTGCCCGACGCGGCGTTCACTGTGCCGGAATCGGGGGAGAAGCTGATGCCGGTTGAGGTGATGTTAACAGCACCACCTACGCTTGCATCGATGCCAACACCGCCTTGTACGGGGATCGCGTGAGCATAGGACGCGGAGACGGCGAGCGCCGCTCCAAGGACAGCAAGTTTACCGAAGTTCTTCATTGAAACCTCCTGAAATTACCGCTATGGAGTAGCGGGTCTCGATCTGATACTGCAAAGCACTTCAACATTTCTGCTACAGAAACCGCTGGAGACCATCACACTACAAGGGTTCAAGCTCCCTCATACTCCGAGTCTCCGTTGTGCCCTGTATGGTGCACTTTGAAGACCAAATAGCGGCTCCTGGAATCAATAAGTTAGAAGGCTCCCCTCCCAGGCATGTGCAGGACTTTGCATAACCTTGGCTATTTATGTTCCACTTCATTCTGACTTCCTCCCCTGTTCCGGTTCTACTTCGCCACCGGCCGGACTACGACGGGGGCGCTGCATCCACTCCCTTGGCTGGGGGCGTCGCGCCCTAGAATACACTGAATCCCGGTCAGACTCTTCCCCTCTCTCCGCCCTTTTCGTTTGCGAAACTATTTCCCTGTTGCACCGTCTCCTCTGTATAACTCTCTGGCGCGCGAACCTGGTCGACAGTCTGTTCTTCAAGTCCCGGCGCTGCGTCCCGGATTTCTCTTCTCCAAACAGGAGCACAGTTGATGGCCTTCCGTTTCCGTCTCTTCGCCGCCCTTGCCCTCACGCCGCTCGCGCTTTTCGCTCTCCATGGGCAGGCGCCGCAGCGCGATATCAAGCCCTCCGAAACCGGGGCGATGCCGCCGAAGACCTGGGTCGACAAGGACACCGGCCATCGCGTCTGGCGCGTCTCCGACGAGCCCAACTCGGGTGCGTTCTACTTCAACGTGAACGCCTTTACCCCGGACAACAAGCAGATGGTCTACAACTCGCCCGACGGCATCCGTGTGCTCGACCTGGCGACCATGACGACCCGGATGCTGGTGCCGAACACGTCACCGCCCGCCGCCCCGGCCGGGACAGATGCCGCAGCGGCAGGACGTGGCGGCCGCGGCTTCGGCGGCGGAGCGCGCGCTATCGTCGTCGGCCACAAAACTGACAGCATCTTCTTTACGCGCATGGATCCCGTGACTCGTAGCAATGCGGTCTACAAGGCCGACACCAATACCGGCGAGATTCGCAAGCTGATCGATCTCCCGCCGCGCGTGAGCATCTCCAGCGTCAACGCCGACGAGACGCTCGGCGCCGGCACCTACAACGAGGCCGATTGCCCGGGCGGCGATCCCAATGCGCCCAATGCCTTTCTGCCTGCACCGGCCGGTGGATTCAGCAGGGCCGGCGGCGCAGGTGGAGCGGGCTGCCCAGGCGGTCCGGCTGGTCCGGGCGCTCAGGCGGGATCCGGCGCGCCGGGACAGTCGCCGAACGCCAACGCGACTAATTCCAGGCTCGGCGCGGCCAACGTGCAATCCGACGACAAGGGCGCAATGATGGAGCGCCGGCTTGCCGCGCACATTCCCGTCGTGTTGTTCACCATCCGGCTCGAGCCCGGTCCGAACGGCGAGAAGCCCGGCGCCATCAAGATGCTGCAACACTCCACCGACTGGGTCAATCACCTGCTCTTCTCGCCCACCGACCCGACGCTGTTGATGTACTGCCACGAAGGCATGTGGCAGAAGGTCGATCGCATCTGGCTCATCCACACCGACGGCACGCAGAACACGCTCGTCCACAAGCGCACCATGGTGATGGAGATCGCCGGTCACGAGTTCTGGGGTCTCGACGGCAAGACCATCTGGTACGACTGGCAGTATCCCAAGGGTGAAGACTTTTTCGTCGCCAGCTACAACCTGGAAACCCACAAGCGGGTCGCCTACCACCTGCAGCGCAACGAGTGGTCAATTCACTTCAATTTGACCCAGGACCTCGACCTGTTCTGCGGCGACGGCGGCGACGTTGGCCAGGTCGCGCAGGCCCCCGACGGCGAGTGGATTGAACTCTTCCGTCCGCAGACGATCGGCGGCACCGAGGGCGCGCTCAACGATCCGAATTTCTTCCAGCCCGGCGTCTTCCACTCAGAACACCTGGTCGACATGGCGTGGCAGGACTACCACGCCGAACCGAATCCGCGCTTCTCGCCCGACAAGAAGTACGTCTTGTTCACCAGCAATATGTTCGGCGCGAGCTATGTCTTTGCCGTCGAAGTCGCCAAGACCACCGACCTCAAGGACGCTCGATCCACACCTGAACTCGCCGCGCAATTCGCTCCCACCCCGCCGAAGCCAACGACGACGGAGAAATAATCCTGGTGGCGCAGCCCGCGCGCCCCTGGCAATCCTTGACTAACAGGAGCACCATGCCACGCCGAATCGTCCTAGTCGCCGCACTCATCGCCCTCCCGTCCCTGCTGCACGCCGCGCCCACTCCCGCACCCGCAACCTCACAGAAAGCGCGCATCATCCAGCAGTTCACCACTGGCTGGCGCTTCCTTCAGTCGGATGCTCCGGGCGCGGAAAAATCCGGCTACGACGACTCCGCCTGGGTCAACGTGACTCTACCCCACGACTGGGCCATCGCCGGGCCCTTCAAGGAAGACGCGCCCTCCCGCGGCGCGGGTGCCTTTGCACCCACCGGCATCGGCTGGTATCGCAAGACCTTCACGGTTCCCGACCCAGACGCCAAGCCAAACGCCGTGCGTCGCACCTTCATCGTCTTCGACGGCGTCATGGCCAACAGCGACGTCTACCTCAACGGCGAGCTTCTCGGCCACCGCCCATACGGTTACGTCAGCTTCTACTACGAGCTGACACCACACTTGCATGCGGGCAAGAACGTAGTTGCGGTGCGCGTGGATGATTCGCAGCAGCCTGCCTCGCGCTGGTATCCCGGCGCCGGCATCAACCGCCAGGTCCGCCTCGTCACTACCGGCGATGCCCACATCATTCCCTGGGGCACATTCGTCACCACTCCCGTGGTCATGGCTGACTCGGCGACGATCCACATTCGCAGCACCGTGACGAATGAGTCGTCGGCTCCTGCAGACCTCTCGCTGCGCGTGCGCATCGCCGGACCAGGCGGAACGTCCGTTACTACAAAGGACTTCTCCTCCGCCGCTCCCGCGAGTGTCGCAGCCGGCGCCACCGCCGACCTCAACGCCGAGACCACCATCTCTAACCCCGACCGCTGGGGCATCGGCCACGGCGCGATGTACACAGTCCATGCCACGCTGCTGCGCGACGGCAAGGCGGTTGACGATGAGGACGTACCCTTCGGCATTCGCGAATTCCACTTCGATGCCGATCAGGGCTTCTTCCTCAACGGCGTTCACCACAAGGTCTATGGCGTAGCCCTGCACACCGACGGAGGCGCGGTCGGCACCGCAGTTCCGCTCGGCGTGTGGGAGCGGCGTCTGACCGAACTGCGCAAGCTCGGCGTCAACGCCATCCGCACCGCGCACAATCCTCCCGCACCGGAGTTCCTCGACCTCGCCGACCGCATGGGCTTCCTGGTGATGGACGAGATGTTTGACTGCTGGACCGTCGCCAAGAATCCCTACGACTACCACCTCTACTTCAAGGACTGGTCGATCCGCGACACCACCGCCACGGTGATGCGCGACCGCAACCACCCCAGCATCATCCTGTGGTCTGCCGGCAACGAAATCCATGACACGCCGCGTCCTGAGATCGCCATCCCCATTCTCAAGTCCCTGGTGGCTACCTTCCACCAGAACGATCCCACCCGGCCGGTGACGCAAGCGCTCTTCCGTCCGAACGCCAGCCATGACTACGAGGACGGCCTGGCCGATCTGCTCGACGTCATCGGGCAAAACTATCGCGAACAGGAGATCCTCGCCGCGCACGCGCAGAAGCCCACGCGCAAGATCATCGGCACTGAGAACACGCACGACCGCAACCAGTGGGTCGCCATGCGCGACCACCCTGAGTACTCCGGCCAATTCCTGTGGAGCGGCATTGACTATCTCGGCGAGTCGCGTGTCTGGCCCACCATTGGCTCCGGCTCCGGGCTGTTGCTCTCGACCGCGCTGCCCCACGGCCGGGCGTTCGAGCGCCAGAGTTGGTGGTCCACCACGCCGATGGTCGCGATGGTTCGCCGCGTCTCAATTACTCGTCCCACCCCTGTCGATCCTGGCTATGCGAACACCACCAGCGTCGATCAATCAGCAGCAGCGCCCACAGCTCCGGGCGCCGCCGCACAGCCCGGAGCTACCCGCCCCACCGCGCCCCCACCTGATCCCTCGGTGCGCTTCTCTGAGCCCTTGCTCGCCGACTGGACTCCAAAGGACCTCAGCCCCCACACGGAAACCATAGAGGTCTACACCAATGCCGAAGAGGTCGAGCTCTTCCTGAATGGCAAATCGCTCGGCACTCAGAAGCTTCACCCCGACGCCAGCGCCATCACCTACGCCATCCCGTTCGAACCGGGCACGCTGAAGGCAGTCGCTCGCAATGACGGCAAGACCGTCGCCACCGAGGAGCTGAAGACCGCGGGCAAACCGGCCAAGCTCGTCTTCGCCGCGGATAAACCCACCATGCCCCTGACCCCCGACTGGAACGACGCCCGGTACGTCACAGCAACTCTTGTCGATGACGCCGGAACCCGCATTCCCGACTCGTCGACTGTGATTCACTTCTCGGTCAGCGGTCCTGCATCCATCATCGCCGTCGACAACGGCAACATGATGGACCACGATCCCTTCCAGGCAACCGAACGCAAGCTCTACCAAGGCCATGCGCTCGCGATCCTGCGCGCCACCGGGAGCTCCGGCCAGGTGACGGTCACCGCCACTGCCGACGGAATTCCCGCCGCATCCCTCACCCTCACCACCGCCCCCATCGCCAGGGAAGACCCTAATATAGCCAGGACCGCTGCAATCGATCGCGGCTTCTAGGCGACCGTCAGGACAACCCGGCCTCACCTCTCGACCGAAGACGTAGGGCTCTCTTTTTGCGTGCCGGAAGCACCTATTCACCGCAACGCGGTACACTTCCAGATCACGATGTGGAACCGCCGCCAATTTGTCGCCGACTCAGCCGCCACCGCGCTCGCGCCGCGCCTCTTCGCGCAGACACAAGCCCCACTCATCCCCTTCATCGACTCCCACGTCCACGTCTGGAAGACTGACCCGGCCTTCCCCTTCGCTCCAGGCGCCCATCCCTCGCCCGCAGATGCCTCCGTCGAGACCCTCCTCGACCTCATGCACGCCAACGACGTCTCCCGCACCGTGATCATCCAGGTCATCCACTACAACTGGGACAACTCCTACCTCGCCAGTGTTCTCAAGCGCTACCCGCGTGAGTTCCACGGCGTCTGCCGCGTCAACCCGGAAGATCCCGCCGCGCCCGATCAGCTCAGCCGTCTCACCGAAACGCAGGGTTTCCGCGGTGTCCGCCTCAGCCCGGCCGCCGGCCCCGCAGGCGATTGGGTCACCGGCCCGCTGATGCCCCCGCTTTGGCGCCGCTGCGCCCAGCTCAAAGTCCCCATGACGCTGCTCATCCCGGTCACGCGCCTTCCCGAATTGCATCCGCTCATCGAGGCCAACTCCGACCTCCAGGTCGTCATCGACCACATGGCCGATTCGCCGCTCGACCATCCCGAGCAGCTCGATTTCCTGCTCGCCCTCGCCCGCTACCCCAGAATCTTTGTCAAGATCTCCCACGCATGGTCGCTCTCATCGCTACCCTACCCATACCCGGACGCCATCGCCCAGATCCAGCGTCTCTACAAGACCTTCGACGCGAAACGCCTAATGGCCGGCATCGACTGGCCAATCTCACTCCCCAAGCAGTCCTACGCGCAGACCGTCGCGTTCTACCGCGACCACCTCAATTTCCTCTCACCCGAAGACCGCGCGCAGATTCTCTCGAAGACCGTGCAGGAAGTCTGGCCGTTTGGCATCTAGCCGGCATAGTTCACTGTTCACTTCGCGTAAAGCGCAGCCACCTCGTAATCGGCAACACTCGGAATCGTGAACTCGATTCTCCCATTCACCATCCGGAATGGAACATCCTTCCCTCCGCGCAGCAACTCCACGCGCGAAACCCTGCGTCCCGTCGGAATTGCCATCGACACACGCTGCTCGCCGATTGGGTAGTACTCGCGGATCCACCCCTTGAACGCACCCGGATTGGTGTAATTCAGCATATTCACCGCGAAGCCCGCCTGCGTCTCCCACGCAAACGTCTCGACAAATCCCTTCCCAACAATCTTCACCGGCGCCTCGCCTTTTGAAACCCACCGCACAGCATTCTGTAGCAGCTTGCTCAGGTCCGTGTTGCCCGACTGCCACATGGTCCGCTCGATGTCGCCGGCGAAGTAGACCAGCCGGCTCTGCCCGTTCTCCTTAGCCACCAGGTCCGGCATGTCAGTCTTCTGCACCGGCGGATAGGCCAGCTCCGGAGGATAGTTCACATACGGCGGAATCACCGTCATCACCGGGTTCTCCACCGGCGCCGTTGGCTGTAGCCACTGCGCACCCGGCAGCCAGTCCGTGTTGTCGAAGCCATCCAGAATCGGATGCTTGCGCTCGATCCGCCCCATAAACGCGTTGCCTACCCGCGTCCGCCGCTCGCCCGCGACATGAATCCCGAGAGTATCCGCGATACCAAAATCCTTGCGGCGCTCATTCTTCTCGTCGTACAGGCTGGTCTCAAACGACGCCATGATCGATCCGCCCTGCTCCGCGAAACTCTTCAGCGCGGCGCACTCGGCATCGCTCAACAACACAATGTTCGGCAGGACCACAGTCTTGTACTTCTTCAGCTTGTCCGTGGTCAGGTCCTGCTCATGCAGGAAGTCGAACAGGAAGCGGCCCTCCAGCAGCGCCATATAGATCCCGTTGATGTGCATCATCGGGTCGCCCAGCTCGGCATGCCGGTAGAAGCGCTGCGTACTCTGCCCCATCACCACCGCGATGTCCGCGACCGTCGCCTTGTTGACGAAGTGCTGATCGTGCTTCGCCAGCCAGTTGTAGTAGTCGCGTCCCGGCTGCTGCCAGCGCCGGTCGGCGCCAAGACCCTCTTCGCCGCCGATGAAGTGATACCACGGCACCATCCCGCTCCCCACCGTCTCATCCAGCCACATCTGTGCTTCGTCGGTTGATTTATGAATATTTCGCCACCGCGGAATGCCGGTCGAGTACGACGCCGTCACATTCGTCGCGGTGTGCCCATCCAGAATCGCGTTGCACACTCGCCCCTGCAGCGTGCACCCCCAGATGGCCTCTTCCAATCCTCCGCGCCCCTGGTTGTCGCAGTTGTACCACTGCGCAATGCCGGTCAGCGCCTTCATATTCGGCCCACCCTGAATCGCCCCGCCCATGTTCCCGAAGAACAGGTTGTCCGGCCCCTTCTCCTTTGCAATCGCGTCCCACATCTTCCACAGGTAGACCACGCGCTCCGTAAACTTCTCCCAATACGCGGGCGTGTCGTAGTGAGGCAGGTCCTTGCACGCCTCGCAGTAGCACTCGGGCATCCGGCCGATCGGCGGCCACGCATTGGTAAAGAACCCATCGATTGCATACCGGCTGTTGACCTCGCGCATCAACGCCGGCATATGTTCCGTCATATAGCTGGTGAAGGTGCACGTCTCGTACAGCCGATCGTCTTCGTTATGCGGAATCGCGTTGCCCTGCCGGTCGCGCTTGAACCACTCCGGGTGCGCCTCCAGCGCATCGCCCCAGTTCAGGTCGGGGCTGAACCGCGCGATCATCCGCATATTGCGCTTCTTCGCCGCCGCTACCAGCTCGCCCGTCAGGTCTCGGCCGTTTAGGAACTGGCTGCGCCGGTGGAACGGCACCTCGGTCGGATAGTACGCAATGATGCCCGTCACTGAAGCGAAAACCACATCGCACTTCAAGCTGGCCCAGTAGTCGCCCCACTCCTCGACGTTCAGTACCGCAGGATCATGCTCAGTAATATTGAGCTGTCCAACGCGTCGAATCCGCTGGTGCCACGGCACGACACTTGCATCCTGCGCTTCCACCGCAAACAGATTCCCGGGCAAGGATGCCGCAGCCGCTGCCGTCGCCGACAATGCCACAAAACTACGCCGATTGATCTCCACAAGACTCCCCTTCATTCGTTCACTGCTGCGCCAGACATGCCCAGCGCAACGTCTGATTGTCCATGAGGACAACAAACATGGCAATAGCAGCAGATTTGATCGATCCTAGAGTCCGGCACCGGGCCAGACCATAAGGTGAAGCCTGTATATCTGTCGAATTCATTGGGTATTTCTCTCTACACCCAGCATCCGGATTTCCGGCGGCGAGCCACAGTCTGCTGTTCAACGCTCTGCATCCCGATCCCGCGCGCGCCCAGATGCGCTTTTCCGTACGCAGAGGCGCAGCATGGCCCTGGTTTTTCCGAGGTCGCCGCGGAAGTTGGTTATGGAACTGGCAACAGGGTAGGTACAGCATGGCTTCGCGATCTTGGGTGTTTGCTTCATGTATCCATGCTCGCCCTGGATCACAGAACCCGCCATACGGCCTTCCCCTGAGATCGCTATACTTCCCGCTCAGGACAAATCCCTCACGTCGTCCGCCATGATCGCCCGGCTTCGATACATGCCGGCCAGATGCCGGTTGATCACGGCGTTGGCTATCAGCCACACCCAGACCGATATGGGCCGGCAAGCTGCCTATCAGGCGTGCCTGGTCCGCCAGGATCAGACGCTCGTCGGTGATCCAGCCCCGCAGCTCGGTGACCGCCTTGTTGTAGCGTTCGTCGAACTCCTCGCCGAAAGCTCCCGCGCGCGACGTACCGGCCTTGGAGATGGACCGGCTGGACAGCTTGCTCATGATCCCCAGAATACGGGGAACCCTTAGCAGAGCAGCGTCATCGACGTGGTGCAGCATGACCTGCAGGTTCGGGTTCAGCCGCAGCATGTTGACGATGAAGTTGTCGATCAGGATCGACTCAGGTCGAAGCGGCTGTGACGGCCATCACCAAGGTTGCGTTTGCTTCGCTGCTAGCCTTCCCCCTAAGCAGCGTTATATCATTTGCATATACTCTGGCAGTCGCACGCGGATCGCACGCGGATTCTCCGCGAGTGGACGTCCTGTGCAGACACGCCGCCAATACCAGCACCATGTCGAGGAGCTATCCTTCGTGTTTATTTCCAGGTGCATCTCCGATCTTGCAAGTCGCCGCCTCCTTTTGCCGTTCGCCTCGCTTGCGTTAGCAGGCATTGGTTTCAACGCGATGGCGCAGACCGCGCCGCAACTCCTGCCCTATACGGTGAAGTTGATCGCCGGCGGAGGGACAACCGTCATCGCGGCCGGCGCGACCTGTCCGGTCTCAGGGAGAACGTCTAGCGACGCCTACGGTGACGGCTGCCTCGCGACCGAGATCGAGATCGGCAACACGGCCACCGGCATCAATACGCCAGGGGCGCGCAGTGCCGTGGCCGATGCCGGCGGCAACGTCTTCTTCACCGACTACAACAACGGCCTGGTGCGCCGCGTCAACGCTCTGACGGGCGTCGTTACGGCGGTCGCGGGCGGCGCGACAGCATCGCCCGGCGCAGGTACAGCCTGCGGCACCAACACGTCGACCGATGCGATCGGCGACGGCTGCCTGGGCACTCTGGTCAAGCTCACGCATCCTGCGGGCATCGTCTTCGCGCCCAACGGGGACCTCTATTTCAGCGACCCCGGGCAAGGCTGGGTGCGCAAGATCGCCGCGAATGGCAGCCTCATCACTACGACCGGCGTGATCTCCCTGGTCGCCGGCAATGTAGCCGGCACCTACGGTTACGCCGCCGGCAACGCCACGACGACGATCATCGCCGCCACCCAGAGCTATCTGCGCTCCCCCTACGGTCTGGCATTCGACAAGCTGGGCGACCTCTTCATCGTCGACGAATACACCGAGGCCATTCTGGTTGTGAATACCAACGCGACCGGCACTAACACCGTGAACACCGTTCCCGTGGCCGCCGGGACCATCTGGAAGATCGCCGGAACGTCAACGGGCGCGACCGCTCCCTACTGCGTCAATGGAACGGCCTCCGGCTACGGCTGCAGCTACGGCCTCTACACCGAGAACATTCTGGCCAACACCGACACCTTCGATTCCACCTACTCGGTGGCAGTTGATCCCAACGGCGTCGTCTACGCCGGCAACGAGTACTACAACTCGGTATACAAAGTGAGTACGGCGGGCATTCTTTCCACGTTCGCCGGCAAGCAGAACTCCGTAGGGGCGAAGCCGACAATCGGCAACCGCGGCCTGGCCACCAGTTTTGGTGTCGGCAGCATCTTTGGTATCGCGGCTGATGCCAGCAGCAACGTGTATTTCACCGATGCCAGCAGCGGCGCCATCTGGCGGGTCGACGGAGCGGGCCAATCGATGTATGTGATCGCCGGAGGCGCGACCACGTTCTGTTCGGGCGCGACTGATGCCTATGGGGATGGTTGCCCCGGTCTGCAGGCGAAGTTCGGCTCCAGTGGAACCGGCAACTATGCCACCGCAACGCTGCCGGGGCCGGGCATCTACGGCATCAGCGTCGACTCCTATTCCAACGTGTACGTCGGCGACACCGAGCTCAACCTTGTGCGCGAGGTCGCCTCGGGCACGCAATTCGGCCCCGTCGGCATCAACGCGACAACGCAGACCTTGGATATCCACTTTGCAGCCGGCGACCATCAGACGGCGTCATCCTATTCGCTGACTTCCGGCAGATCGTACTTCACGCTCGGCGCCGCGCCCTACACCTGCACCACAAACAGCGATACGACCCAGGACTGCCTGTTGCCGGTTACGGCAGCGCCGGTTGGCGTCAGCACGGGCTCGGTGTTCAACGGCACACTGCAGGTCGTCTCCGCGCTGGGCGGCACGGGCACCTTCTCGCTCTCCGGAACCTATTTTGGGACTCCGGTGACCACCACCTCGGTCCTAGTTCCTGCCACTTGCGCCGGCAACACGATCTACTTGCCGACGGCCCCGGTCTCCCTGAAGGCAACGGTCGCAAGCAGTGGCACCCCCACCGGAACGGTGACGTTCTTTGCGAACGGAACGCAGATTGGCACACCCCAGGCAGTCAGCGGCAACACCGCGACCCTCAGCTATACGTTCGCAACGCCGGGAACCTACACAATTACCGCATCCTACAGCGGCGACAGTTACTTCACCGCCTCGAGCGGCCAGGCTGGCGTTCCCGTTTATTCCGAGAACCCAAGCTTCAGCCTGGCCACAGCCAGTTACCCCACGGGCGCGGTGTATCCGGGCGGAACTGCCGCATTCAGCTTCAACCTGGTGCAAAACGTTTACACGGGAACGATTACGTTTGCGGTCTCCGGCCTTCCGCCGAACAGCACCTACTCGATCAGTCCCGTCAGCATTTCATCGACGGCGTGCACGGCAGGAAGCACAGTCGCATTGAGCATCAATACCCAGCAGGGGTCAGCGGTGCTTCCGGCTGCCTTCGGTTCATCTGGCCGGGGTTGGTGGTCGATTCTCACCATGTTCTCGGGCGTTGGCTTGGCACTGCTAATCGGCCTTCGCCGGCGCCGCGCCGCCTTGCGCTACGGTCGGATATGGATCGCGCTCGCCCTTCTCGTCGCTGCCTGCGGCGTGGTGGCCTGCAACAACATTCAGACACCGGCTGGCACGCCCGCCGGTTCTTACTCCATTACGGTCACAGCAACCGGCTCTGCCGGTGGAACGTCCGCCCTCACCCTTCCAACCTTCACGGTTAATTAGTTCGCTTCGAAATCGGCGGGTAGGCTGCTTGGTTTCTGCCGCCCGCCACTTACAGTCAGGAGATTCACGGGATGCATCTCAACTTCCGCAAGTCTGGTAACCTCGCCTGCATCGTAAAATCGAGTTTCTTTGCAGCTCTTTTCGCGATCCTGGCTCTCGCCTCGATGTCGGGAACTGCGGCCTTCGCACAGTCGGCGACTACGGGCGCGATCGGCGGCACGATCACCGACAGCGGGGGAGCTCTGTTGCCCAGAACAACCGTCGCCGTGAAGAATGTGGCCACAGGCCTAGCGCGCACGGCGAAGAGCAATGATTCAGGCGAGTACCTGGTCCCGGAACTGGAGCCGGGCATCTACATAGCGATCTTCACCGCGGATGGATTTGCGACCTATCAGGAGAACGCGATCACCGTAACCGTAGGCAGCATTTCCACGGTCTCGCCCCAACTCAAGGTGGGCTCGGTGGCCGACCATGTCGAAGTTACGGACGAGGCCCCCCTGATGCACACCCAGGACGACGCCATCTCCACCACCATCGACCAGAACGCCATCGACAACCTGCCTATCAACGGCAGGCGCTGGACTGACTTTGCCCTGCTGACACCGGGCGTGGTGTCGAACTCCGACGGCTTCGGCCTGCTCAGCTTCCGCGGCATCAGCGTTCTGCTGAACAACAGCACCGTCGACGGCGCGGACAACAACCAGGCTTACTTCTCTGAGGAGCGCGGGCGCACGCGCGCCTCCTACTCCGTCTCGCAGGCGGCGGTGCAGGAGTTCCAGGTGAACAGCTCGAACTACTCCGCCGAATACGGACGGGCAGCCGGCGGCGTCATCAACACCGTCACCCGGTCCGGCGGCAACCAGTTCCACGGCGAACTCTTCTTTTACGACCGCGATAACGACTTTGGCGCCATCAACCCCTACACGCTGCTGACCACGCAGATACCGAACTCCAATGCCTTCCAGACGTATGTGTACAAGCCGAAGGACTGGCGCAAACAGTGGGGCTTCGGCGCCGGCGGCCCGCTGCTGCGCAACAAGCTGTTCTGGTTCTACTCCTACGATCAAAGCCAGCGAAACTTTCCGGGAACGGCGCGTGCGTCCGACCCCGTCCACACCTTTGCTGCGGCGGACGCCATACTCCCCGCCGGCACAGCCTGTTCCGGGGGCAGTTTCAACGCGGGCGCGGGCAATCCTTCTCTGGGAGATGCGTACGCATGCGCCGAGGCCAACGCGCTCGGCGTCAGTTACCAGGCGGGTGCAGCCTACTACACCCAGGGTCTCGGCATCATCTCGTCTTTCCTGGGCCCCGTGCCACGCCACTCCGACCAGGTGCTCAACTTCCCCAAGCTGGACTGGCAGATCAGCGACAAGAATCACTTCACCATCCAGTACAACCGGCTGCGCTACAGTTCGCCGGCAGGAGTGGAGACCCAGGCCTCAAACTTTTACGGCCGCGCGTCCTTCGGCAATGATTTCGTAAAAGAAGATTTCGGCATCGCCCGTCTCTCCACGGTACTTACCTCGAACCTGGTTAACAGCCTTTTGTTTCAGTATGGCCGGGACTTCGAGTACGAGAGTTCGCAGACGCCGCTGCCGAATGAACAGCCGATCAGCACCACCATTCCGGACGATCCGCTGGCTCCAGCCGCGCCCCCGGCGATCCAGATCGGCTACGACTTCGACGGGACCGGCTTCGACATCGGCAGAACCTACTTCATGGAGCGTCGCGCCCTGCCCAACGAGCGGCGCATGCAAGGCGAGGAGATGGCGACCTGGAGCCACGGAAAACATGTGTTCAAGGCCGGCGTCGAAGTCAACCGCGTCTTCGACTTCATCGACAATCTCTACGAAGAGGGCGGCAGCTACAGCTACGACTACAACTGGGATTTCATTGCCGACTACCTGCATGCGACCACCGGACTGGGCGGCGCCGGCTATCAGCAGCAGTACTACTCATTCAGCCAGGGCTTCGGAAACCCGCGCCTCGAACTGGCGACCACCGACTACGCCGGTTTTGTCACCGACGACTGGCGCGTATCGCCGCGTCTCACCCTTTCGCTGGGCGCACGCTACGAGTATGAGTACATCCCCCTGAATCCGCTGATCAACACTGGCGCCGCGCCAGGCGTCGCCGGCGGCGCTGTGCCGCAGACTGCAAACCAGCCCGACGACCGCAATAACATAGGTCCGCGCGTCGGCTTTACCTACGACGTATTCGGCGACGGCAAGACCTACCTGCGCGGCGGCTATGGCATGTACTACGGGCGCGTCATCAACTCGAACATCATCCAGACCTACCTGCTCTCGGGCGGCGTCGGCAGCCAGACCGCGCTTTCGGCCAACGGCGCCAACCAGTGCCTGGCATTTCCTAAGATCTTCGCGTCGGCAGCCGCATATCAGGCCGGCTGCGGCAACTACTCCAGCACCATCGCCTATCTCGACAAGCACCTGCAGAATCCGCAGGTGCACGAAATGGACCTCGCGCTCGAACAGGACCTAGGCTGGAACACGATCTTTTCTATCTCCTACATGGGCTCGCTGGGCCGGGAACTCGCCGCCGCCGTGGACCAGAGCGTTGCGCCCGCGATCACCACCGCGACCTTCGAAGTGCTCGATAATCCCGCTCCTTCCGGTGGCTACATCACCTACCCGCACGGCGGCAAGCCCCTGCCTCTGTTGCCCAACAGCCTGCACACCTATAAGAAGTACACCATCAACAGCGGTCTCTTCCCCAACTACTACCACGTGCTGGATTTCAAGAGCGAAGTCAATTCCAGCTACAACGCGCTGGTGGTGCAGTTGAATCACCGCTACTCGGAGAATCTCTCGATCCTCTCGAACTTCACCTGGGCCCATGCACTGGACTACAACCCATACCTCAGCACCGGCTACGGCAGTGCGAGCGAGTTGCTGGACCCGCTCAATCCTGCCGGGGAGCACGCCAACAGCACCATGAATGTTCCGTATCGCTTTGTCGTCGGCGCCACCTATCGCCTCGACTTCCGCGGCCTGTCCGGTTGGCGGAAGGAATCATTCAGTGGCTGGGGACTCGCGCCCATCGTCCAGATGCAGAGCGGGTTGCCTTACAGTGCAGGCACAACCAACAGCGTTGGCAGCAGCTTGTACGGCGGCATCATCGGCGCTGGAGGCACCGGGCGCGTACCCGATATCGACCGCAATGCCTTCTCCATGCCCAGCACCGCCGTTGTCGATCTGCGCATCAGCAAGACTTTCCACATCGAACTCGGCTCCCTTCACTCTGAGTTCGAGTTATTCGGCGAAGCCTTCAATCTCTTCAATCACCAGAACATCACCTCGGTCAATACAACTGCCTACTGCGTTACCAGCTTGCCTTCCACGTCGACCCCAAGCGTAGGAACCGGCTGTCCGCAGCTTCAGTCGCTGCCGACCACGACCGCTGGGGAGTATCTTGTCGGCAACCCGCTCTTCGGGACCAACACCAACTCCAACAGCAACACGCTGATGACGCCGCGCCAGTTGCAGATTGCAGGTCGCCTCCACTTCTAGCCGCCGGTGCAGCAGCGGTGAGGGCTGCCGCCGAATGCGCCTGCCGTGGATATACCGCAGGCTACGATAGCGGAGCGCGTTCCTGTATTGGGGGAGAGGAAGAAATTGATTCTGTCGTCCGCCATTTGCCGCCGCCGTGTTCGCTACGATTTCGTCACCCTTACAGTCGCGCTGCCGATCCTCGCAACTGCCGCAATGGCCGGGCCACAGTACCTCCGCGCCCAGGCGCCGTCCCAAACTTCGACCCAGCCTGCAACCCAGACCCAAGCCACCACCTCCCTCGCTGCTCCGGCCAGCCCCGCTCTCACCGTCAATGTGCGCCTGGTGGTGCTGGACATCGTCGTCACCGACCAGACCGGCAAGCCCGTCGACGGCCTCACCGCCAGGGACTTCCAGGTCTTCGAAGATGACAAGCCCCAGCGCATTCGCTCCGTCGAATTGCCCTCGGCCCATATCCTGCCGCCGGCCACGATCGCAGCGGGCACATCTGCCGTCTTCGATCCCGCACAGCCTGCAAGCTTTGGACGTTCCCCGGCTGACATCCTGGTGCTCGACCAGCTCAACACGCACTTCGCGGACAGCTCGTTTGCCCGCCGCTCGCTGCATGATTACCTCGCGCGCCAACCTGCGCTCCTGCCGCAGCCCACTACGCTGCTCAGCGTCGGCGACAACCGTTTCAAGCAACTCCAGCCGTTCACTCGCGACCGGGACGCCCTGCTCCGCGCATTGGCCGCTGCGCCCACCGAGTACGCCTGGACGCTCGAAGTCAACGGCATGGCCGACCACGGCCCCATCGAACGCCTCGACCAGTCCCTGCGCGCGCTCGAAGAGATCGCCCAAAGCGATGCCCGCATCCCCGGCCGCAAGAACCTTATCTGGGTCGGCGGCGGCTTTCCCTCGCTCGACCCCGAATCCATCGACGGTGACGACCTCCAGGAGGTCAAGGACACGCTGCAGCATGTCACCGACGTCCTGCTGGACACTCGCGTCACCTTGTACGCCGTCGACCCCACCAGCCTCGCCCTGGGCATGACCGAAATCACCGACGCCTCGCAAATGGCCTTCGTCCTGGCTGCCGGCGACTCACTTGCGAGCAACTCAGACCCATTCAACTCCAGCGACGACTTCGATCAGCTGGGTCCGGTGACCGGTGGCCGCGTCGTACGCGGCAGGAACGATATAGCCCAGCAGATTGCCTCATCCGTCGACCTCGGCAATCGCTTCTACACCATCTCCTATACGCCCAGTTCCACTAGCGATGCCGCAGCCGCGTATCGCAGAATCCGCGTCGTCTGCCTGCGTCCGGGCCTCACCGCAACCACCCGCAGCGGCTACTACTCCGGCCAGACCCAGCAGGAAAAGTCTGCCGCCACGGCTGCGTACGACCTGACCACCGCGGCCCAGGGTACCATCCCGCTCAATGGAGTTCGCGTCACCGTCGAGCCCGACAACTCACCCAACGCGCCCCCGGCCACTTACATCATCCACGCCGGCGTCGCCAACCTCACCTGGAAGCCGAGGACCGACGGCAGTGCCACCGCTTCGGTCTACATCATGGCGGTCTCGCTCAACGCGAAGAATCAGATGCTCGCCCACAGCCTGCGCGGCATGACTGCCAGCGCAAAGCCCGGCGCCGATCTGCGCGATGCTGCCCGGACCGCCGACTTCCACTTCACTGCGCCACCCGCGCCCAGGTCCACCACCCTGCGCTTCATCGTCCGCGACTCCGCCACCGGCCGCATGGGTTCAGTCGAGCTTCCCCTGGCGAAGCACTGATCTCACCGCGAGAACCGTGCCAGCGCGAGCGGCCACGCCAGGGTCAGCGCCTGATGCTTATTTCTCGATCGACCTGCGGCGCGCCTTGAAGCGTCGTCGCGCAGCCGCAAGGAACGCCCCCGCGGAGCCGACAACCGCCAGCACCGCCGTCGGGTTCTCCGGCGAGTCCGTGCAACCGGTCTGCGCGTGGGCCATCACCGGCACCGCCAACACCGCCATCGCCAGGAGCACCAGGCGAACCATCCTGCTCTGCGAAATCCGAATTACCTTGTTCATCACTGTCAATCCTTTCAAGATGAGGGTTAGGGGCGTGTGCCGAGTCTGTTGGTGCCACCCGCAGTCGTCGGAAGCCCGGCGGCGAGCGGCGTGACCACTGGAGCGGCCTGGCCGACGATCTCCGTGATGAAGCCGCTGGGCTCGGCCGCATTGTAGGCTGCGACCCAAACATTGCCGGACGGATCGACGGCAATTCCGTAAGGTTCGTTGTAGGTGTGAGCGAAGCCGACGGTGGGCGCTATCGATGCGCCAGCGTTGGAGATCTCAAAGACGCTTCCCGCGGGAGTTGCGGTGGTTGCGGCCGCATCGGTCACCCAGAGATTTCCGGCGCCGTCGGTGACCTGAAATTCCGGCTTCGTCAGATTGGCTTGGACGGTGTAAGGAGAATTTGCGCCTGCTGTGATTGAGGAGGCCCCGGAGATATAAGAAAGCTTCTCAGCGCCGTAGTTCTGTATCCAGACGTTGTTGGCACTATCGATCGAGATCGCCTGCTCCGGCTCCGCAATGCTTCCGGCGTTGGTCGTAGCGGTCGGCGTCGAAGGATAGTTGGGCGACGTGGAACTATAGAGGAATTGATAGACATAGGGGTACCCCGAGGTGCCACCCAGGGCGCCGGTGCCACCACCGGTAACCCAGATGCTGTAGTTGCTGTCGATTGCGAGATTGGTGAAGTCGGTCGTAAGGCCGCTGGCGAGCGTGGTTGCCGTGGTCCCGCTGGCGGAGCCGGCCGGGATTTCCTCGAGATCTCCCAGGCCTTTGTAGCTTGGCTCAATGACGAACACGTCGCCCTTGCCATCGATGGCCATCCGCTGCGGGCCTTTGTTGGTGGTAAAAGTATTGGTGACGCCGCCGGTCGTGTACTCCACAACGCTGGTCTGGAGCGCGCTGGAGCTGCCGTAGTTGGCCACCCAGGCATTGCCGCTGGGATCGATGGCGATCCAGTTCGGTCCGATCAGGCCGCTGCCCGGAAACGCCTGCGTGACGGGAACGCCGACCGGATTCAACTCGGTAAGGCTGTTGGCGGTCGCGGATGTGGAAGCCGCGTCGTTCAACGCCCACACGTTCCCAGAACCGTCGACTGCGAGATAGGTCGGATAGTTGATGAAATATGTGCCACCGGTGTTGACGCTGCTGCTACCGTAGGTGACGCCGATGGTCCAGTCCGTGGGCACGGCCCCGAGGCTGGGTTGGAAGGGAGAATTGGCAACCCCTGTGTTGTAGATCGCAGTGATATTGCTTGTGCTGCTCACGGTGCTGGTCGGGTTGACTGCCAGGTAATAGGCGGCCTGCAAGGTATCCAGCGCGGCGGTCGAGTTGACGCCGCTGAAGAGCGTTGAGCAGGGCGCCCCGGAGCCACTCGAGTTCACGCAGGCGGCAAGAATGTTGGCTATCGTGTTGATTTTGCTCTGCTCCGGCGTAATGGTGACGACGGGGGAGTAGCCTACGGCGACAGTTCCCGTCGCTGTGGTGCTGAGGTTGGCCGTGCCGCTGTTGATGTTGACCAGGTTGTTGACCGTGGCAAATGCGTTTGCCAGGCCAGTTATGTTCGTCGAACTCGTTCCGAAGGAGCCAAGCCCGCTTCCGCTGGGTTTGAAAAACTGCTGCAGCGCGAACATGCTGGCGACGGTCGTGACTTCGTTGACGACGACCGACGGATTTGCCGCCAGAACAGTCGAGCAGTTGCCCAGTGCGAGCATCAGCGCGGCGGCGGAGTTGGTCACGCCGGTCGTTGGCTGTCCTCCCGAGCTGGTGATGTAGATGTATTGGCTTTCGGTGCTGGAGCTGACACTTGGGCAGCTATAGCTGGCGCCGCCTGATGGGTGGAAGGAGAAGTTTCCGTTGGAGTCCGTTGTGGTGCTTGCCAGCGAAGTGGCGGTGCTGCCGTAGCCGGCATTTCCTGCCGCCCATAGCTTGACGGTAGCGCCAATAATCGGCTGGCGGCCGCCGTGCACAATGCCCGAGATGCCCGCGGCAGAATCAAGGGAATTGTCTGCCGGTGCTGTCGAAACCATGTTGGAGCAGCCGGTTAAGAGCATGAACGGAACCGCAGCCGCGCAAAGCAGCACGCTTCGCTTGAGCAAAGATGAACAACGACGAGACATAGCAGACTCCTCCAGGCGGCTTCGACTCGAGTGCCAGAATAACGTGGTGCCCAATAGGAGCCGTTAGTTGATTTGCAGGAATGATACCTGAAGAAGACTAGATTTCTCGTCAATATCGAAAAAAAGAAGCCTGAAGGTGTGCATCGCCAATCCGGTGCCGGGGGCGTGGGCTGTCGTTGGCTCGGCGGGCGATCTGCCGACGGTCGATGCCAGGGCGCGATTCCTGCCCGCCGATTCTTCAACAATGCCCAAGAATTTGTGCAGTCCACCCTGTTTATGCCATATCCTTGTTCAAGATGATTCCCAAGACATACCGCCTCGGCTCGCTCATCGTCGCGTTCCTGTTTAGCGGTCTCAAGAGGATTCGCCGTTTCTTTTCCGCGCCCACCCTGGCCCTGGTTGCTTCCGCGCTTCTGCTTCTGCTGGCGTCGGCAGGTTTGACCGGTTGTGAGAAGACGGAGTTTTCCCCGGCCGTCCTCGAGCCGGGCGTTGCTGGCTCCGTCTTCGGCGGGCAGAATCCCGTCAGCGGCAGTTTGATCCAACTCTATTCGGTTGGAACGACAGGCGACGGTTTGGCGGCGACTCGTCTGATCACCGCTGCACTAACCACCAGCGACGGCACTGGCCTCACCAACAGCAACGCCAACGCAGGCAACGCCATGAACACCTTGCCGACCGGCTCCTTCACCATCACCGGCGCCTACACCTGCCCGTCCTCAACTGCGGAGGTCTATCTGGTCGCCACAGGTGGAAACCCCGGCCTTGGCCTGGGCAACAATGCCAACCTCACGTTGATGGCGGCCCTGGGACCGTGCGGCGCTCTCTCCTCATCCACCTACATCGTTATGAATGAGCTCACCACAATTGGCATGGCCGCCGCGCTCTCAAACTTCATGACCGGGTATGCCAGCGTCGGTTCAGGCTCCAGCGACGCGTCCCAGTTGCAAACCGCGTTCTTGACCGCGAACCAATACACCAACACAACCAGCGGGGCGGTTCCGGGAGCGACCCTGCCAACCTTCTTCTCCGCTTCGAGCACCGCCCTCCAGACGCTTGCTGACATCGTCGCGAGTTGTGTGAACTCTGCCGGCGGCATAGCCGGAGATCCCAGCACCTGCGGCCAGCTCTTCGGTCTTGCCACAATCTCCGGCAACGCAGCTCCGACCGATACGGTTGGAGCCATCCTCAACATCCTCAAGCAGCCGACAGCCAACGTCTCGCAGCTGTACGCCCTGATCCCCGCACAACCACCGTTTACTTCCACGCTTTCCAGCGCGCCCGCGAGTTGGGCCCTGCCCATTACCTCCAACGCGACACCGCAGCTGACGTACACGCTGTATGCCTTCCCGGAGCCCGACAATAGCGTCACGCCGCTCTACACATTCGTCAATAATGCTCAGCACACCATCGACATGACGATGTACGAGCTACAGGACACTACCTTCACCACCGACCTCGTCGGCGCTTGCACTCGCGGCGTCAAAGTGCGTGTCGTCCTGTCCGCCAGTGAGAGGAGCAACAACGCCTCCGCCTACGCGGCCATCAATGCCGGCGGCTCCAACTGCAGCGCCGTCTACTCAAACTCGGTTTTCACCAACACCCACCAGAAGACCATCACCGTCGACAACGCGCAGACGGCCATCATGTCGCTCAACCTGCAAACGCAGTATTACTCCACCACCCGCGACTTCGCCATGATCGAGAACGACGCCGCCGACATCGCCGCCATCGAAGCCACATTCGCGCAGGATTACGCCGCCGCCGGCACCAACAGCAGCGCCGATTTCAACTACCCAGCACCCCCGGGGGACGACCTCATCTGGAGCCCCACCACTGCGCAGGCGGCGATGACCTCCATCATCGCCAACGCCAAGTCCACGCTCCTGATCGAAAACGAAGAAATGGCCTCCAGCGCCAGCTACATCATCAGCGCGCTCGCCACAGCCTGCCAGAACGGCGTCACCGTCCACATCGCCATGGAGTATTCCAGCGACTACGTCTCCGGCTTCAATACCCTCAAGACCGCCGGATGCAAGCTCAGCACCTACAACAATCCCAACGGCTTCTACATCCACGCCAAGGCGGTGGTCGCTGACTACGGCCTGCCCACGCAAAAAGTCTACATGGGATCGATCAACTACTCGAACGCTTCCATGAACCTGAATCGGGAACTCGGCGTGTGGATCGCGGATCCGGCCAGCGTCCAGTTTCTGAATGCCACCATGGTCAGCGACTACGCAGGCGGTTCTCCCTATTAGCGCAAGTTCAATCTTCCAAGTCCACAGGCGTTGGCGTAGGTCAAGAAGGGATTATGAGTCGACGCTGCTCTGAAGACCCAGTCAGCGGTCGCGCATTTTTCATAAACGCGTTTGTGACTACCTATCCGATTGAGCGTTAAGGGTTTTTTAGATCTGTTTCTTAACCCACAGGTTGTGGAACAGCGCCGCGGATCAGTTTCGACCGCCTATTCTCAGAAGATTGCAGGACCTCCAGCGTTGGGCTTTTTGGAACGGTCTGCGCGGTGGTCTGGAGGTTGACCCGAAGCGAGAGTGTCAATGGCGATAGCTTAGGGTGAGTTGAGAAAGCGAAGTTCCCGCAATACGTTATCGGTAACTTCAGGCCGCACCCGCTCAATGGGGGAAGACGCACCCACCTGTATGCTTCCAGAGTGAGCCAGTCTGCCCAGACCGCAACCAACCAACGGTAGAAGTAAATCATCGAATCCAATCGGCTTGTACTGGCGTCGCTGTCCGTGGAGTTTACTCTTCATAGACATCGATAACGGTCAGGCCTCACCCTTTACAGTATTGGGGGCGTTCTCTGTGGTCAGAGTGTGGTTTGTGAGTGACACAATTCAAGCCCCTAAAATCCATAGTCAGAAAAAGAGGGGGAAGGTACCCGATTCCGTACACAATATTAACAGAATGAACAAAAGCTAAACCATCACAAGTTATTCATTTGTAATGATTTAGCTTTGTTTTCAGCGACTTGCAAAAGGTGATGGTGGGCAGTGAGGGACTCGAACCCCCGACATCCTCGGTGTAAGCGAGGCGCTCTAACCAACTGAGCTAACCGCCCGTTGTTTCCCGGGACAGTTTTAGTGTAGGGTAGCGGTCCCCCCGATGCAACGCTCAGCCCAACGCGACACCAGCACGTCGGCGCGACCAGGAATGGTATACTAACCCTCGGATTCAAGGTCGCTCCTGCCGCACCTTGCGCGTGTGTCAGGCTCCTTGCGGAGGTGGCGAAATTGGCAGACGCACTAGCTTGAGGTGCTAGCGCCGCAAGGCATAGGGGTTCAAGTCCCCTCCTCCGCACCAAATAGATAACAAAGGATTTATGAAGAGGCCAACCCGAAACGGTTGGCCTTGTTTTTGCCCGCTGTAACACTAAACGTAACACTAAATTCTGGCCAATCCCGCACGTTTGTTCCAGTCCCGCCCACGAGACCCACAGCCCAACCGGACTGGCCAGGCTTCATAATCAGTGTTGTCGGACAATCGCCTTCATGAGCAGTGTTCCCTTGCCCGATCTGAGAGATCTCAGGGTCTATAAGCTGCTGCATAAGATCGTCTGCGCACTCGGCGACCAGCCGCAGTTCGTCATCATCAGTACACGGGGCACGCGTGTCAGCCCCAGCAACCAATCTAAACGAGTGACGACGAAGTGCTCCCCATCTGAAAAACGAGACAAGTTGATGTTCCAGCCGACGCCAAGAGTCACGCCGGCACACTAGGGGTAGCATTCACACAGCATTTGTCCTCCACCCCATCGTTGTCTAAGTCAGCCCGCGGCAGCTCCCTAACAAGAAGACCCTGATGGCCCCAAACCCAAGAAACCTCGTGGGGGGACAAGCCTCTTCTAACCGATTGAGATTCGGGCACCGACATTCCGGCACACTGGCCGACTTATAAGGACTCATACGGAATTCTCTCCCAGTCCCAGGATGAACTTCATCGGAAGTTCTCGATCAACATGAGGTCGCTTGCCGGCTCGTCGAGCTGGGCGTACGCGAGGTAGCGCCCGTCCGGGGATACGTCAAGGCCATACTCCGGTATGCCTATCGACATGATGAATCTGCTCTTCTTTGCGGCAAAACTATAGAACATCAACTGCGATGTTCCATCGGCTCGCCAAACAGGCATGTAATAGATACCCGGTTTGGTCACCGCGAAGTTGCATCGAAAGGTCGAGTCAGTGAGCTGTTCCTCGGGACCGCCTTCAGTGGGCATCTTCCATATAGCCCCTGAGCCGGTCTGCTTGCAGAAGTAGAGTGTTTTGCCGTCGGGTGATTCGACTCCGTTCCTGCTGTTGCTATTGTTATGAGTTACCTGAACCGGGGCGCCACTGTCTGCCGGGATCTTCCAAAGCTCAAAATGCCCGCTCGCTTCGGAGGTGTAGTAGATCCACTGCCCGTCACGCGACCACGTGGGAAAACCGTCGGATGAGCCATGTGTCAGCTGCTGCACTTTGCCGCCCTCTGCACTGATCGTGTAGACCTCATAGTCGCCACTTGCCCACGAATCAAACGCAATGGTCCGGCCATCCGGCGACCAGTGAGGTGTCCCTACGAATCCGGGCTTGAACGTCAGCTGTTGTTGATTCCTGCCGTCGGCGTCGGCAACCCATATCTGTGTCTGCGGGCCTGGAGCGGTTCGGTCTGAGTAAAACGTCAGCTTGCGCCCGTCCGGCGAATACTGCGGATATACGTCGCGTTGCGTGGATGCGATCAGGCGTTCGGGGTGGGGGATCTTCGCGGTCAGGTCGATTCGCCAGATGTTGGCATCGCCCCGAACCGTGGAGTATGCCATCCGATTGCCTTGACGGGACAGATCAAATAAACCCATGTATCTGTCTGCTACGGGAAATGGCCGGGGGACTTCAGAGCCACGAGCGGGCATGCGGATGGCGCCGCCCGCGACGAGGGCAATCATCTCCGTTCCATCCGCCGTCCATCGTGCTTCTCCTACTCCCGTGCCACCGGCAGGAATTTGCTGGGGGGCATCGATGACTTTCAGATTGGTGTCAACGTGCACGCTCCACAGTTCACCATAGCCATAGGGCAAATGCCTCACGTACAACAATGTCTTTCCGTCTGGGGAAAGTGCTGGATTGTCGTCTGCAAGAGTGTCCTGCGCCTGTGTAATCTGGGTCGCTTCACCGGTCTCGACGGAGACACGGCACAGTGGCGCACTTGTGCCGGTGACAATGGGAACAATCAGCCACTTGCTGTCAGTTGACCAGGCGGGGATGAATGGCGAACCCATAACCCAGATGGGAAACTCGCTCAGCTTTCTTTCCGGGCCGCCGAGAGCCGGGATCAACATGAGTTCAATCTTGTCGCCAACGTAGCGCTGGAAGGTGATCGTGCGCCCGTCAGGCGACCAGGCCGGCCACGTGTCACGTGCCGGATCGGTGGTCAGACGTAAGGGCGTTGCGTCAGCACCCAGCGTTTTGACGTAGATGTCATAGTTGTCTTGCTTCTCCCCATCCCAGACGAAGGCGACCTGATCACCATCCGGAGAAAAGGACGGCGCGAATGCGTTTCCCGGGTATGTGGTCAAGGGAATCGGATGGAACATCGGTGCCTCGGCCGGTTTCGGCCGTGAGTGCCAAAACGCAATGCCGGCGAAAGCCACAACGATGATCCCGACCGTGATCCAGGCCGCCATCCGCCAGCCATGCCGCCGACCCGCGCGGGCGGAAAGCGTCGCCGCATGCCCGTCGTCCAGCACTCCGATAAACCGGTAGCCCACCGTCGTCACGGTGTCGATGTAGCGCGGATGTCTGGGGTCATCGTCGAGAGCTTTGCGGATCTGGGCCACGGCGCGCGTCAGCGCATTGTCCGTGACGTGGGCTTCGTTCCAGACCACCCGGAAGATCTCTTCTTTGGCGATCACCCGATCGCGATTTTCGATCAGAAACTCCAACAGCCGAAACGGCTTCGGCTCCAGCAACAGCTCCTTGTCGCCGCGGCGCAGGCGCCTCGTTGAGGCATCCAGCGTAAACTCGCCGAAACGGTAGATGAGGGGGGATTCCATGCGTCTTGCGGACGAGTATAGCTCCGGACCATGGGTTTCGGAGGACTTCCGCGCCTTCATCATGCTTAGATCACCCGTCCGCAGGGAAACATCCTGCCCACATCACGACTTGAAGACCCCACCAGCGCCAGGGTGGGGGCATGCAAACTCAATCGGTCTTTTTGCCCGCCCTCTTCTTCGCGTTTCTTCTTCCCTCAGCCGCCGTCGCGCAGCCGGCGCAGGCAAGCATTCAACTGAAGGTCATGACAGGAAAGCCTGTCGTCGACGGCGTCTTCTTAAATGGACATGGCCCTTACCGGTTCCTTCTGGACACCGGCAGCCAGAGCAACCAGGTGGACTCGAGCCTGGCCCGCAAGCTGGGGCTCGCCGCCGCGCTCCAATTGGACCTCCAGACGCCGTCTGGGGAATCGACCGTCCACGGTGGCCGGGTAAGCAAAGTGACCCTTGGACCGGTGGAAGCTAGCGATCAGGAGTTCCTGTTTACCCGCTTCGACGATCTCTCAACCCTGCCGCCGGACATCCGGGGAATCCTCGGACAAGAGTTCCTGGCTAACTTCGACTAAACCCTGGATTTCCAGCACCATCGTTTGCTGTTTGGAGGTCCCCCCGCCGCGGGCGCTCAAACGAGCGTGCGCCTCATCTTCGGCCGGATGGCGGTCCCCACCAGCCTGGGAGACCTGGTGCTGGACTCCGGCGCCGAGATGCTCTTTCTCTTTCGCAGGTCCACCCGCGCCGCGAGCGGTCAGGTCATTGGGGCATCCGGAGCGAGAGTGGCCGTCTCCTACGAAACGGCGCCAGAAGTTCGCATTGGCGATCGGCGTTACCGTCCGGCCAAAGCGGAGTACCACCCTGTCCCCGCCGCAGAAGAGGCCGGTTTATTGCCTGCCAACCTATTCCATGCGATCTTCATCTGCAACTCAAAGCAATATGTTGTCTTCGACCCGCTGCCCTGACGCCAAGGAGGCAAACCGCATCGATGCGTAGGTACCGGCAAACGCCGATTGCGACGGCGATCGTCACCCGAAGACAGGTCATGAGATTCCGGTCGCGATGCCGACATATCGGTACCGATCGGTTCGTTGAGGCGCAGATCATCAGATCATCTGTGGGAAACCAAAACAGTCAAATCCAGAAAAAGTCACAGGTCGTCAACGGCCCTGTTTGACCCCAAAATAGAACAGGCCGGCGCCGCCTACTATGGCAACGATGCCCAGAATAGGAGGAACAGGGAGCGTATGGTTTTCTGTTTTGTTGATTTGAATTGCACCAATATCCACGGCTTTCTTGTGGCTCGTATAAGAGAATCCCCCGTAGATGAGCGCTGCAACCCCGACAATGATCAGTAGTATTCCGGCGATCTTCATCATTGCTCCTGTTCTTTAAGCTTAGACTAGGCATGGTTATGGTTTCAATCTTCGCCAGGGACTTGACGATGATGCAGAGAACGATTTCAGTGGCTACCTGCGAGAAATCCAGATGAGAATCTAAGACAATTCCCGGCGTCGTGGATGTTCGGAATTGCTCATTTTGCCGACAGATCATCTCAGATCTGCAGCAGTGCGGCCAACTCTCCATTGCCGGCGTTCAGCATGGACGTTTTCATATTGTTGCGGGCGGCAGACAGGCGTAGGTGACTTGGGAGCATTGAGACGAAGATCTGATTCCGGGCGGGGCGGGTCGGTCGCTAGAGAGCCGACTTTCGAGGAGTAATCGGCGTCGGTGAGTGACTTGGTGATTTTGCATCAAGTGACTATGCAAAGCATTGCCAAGAACTCCCACATTCAGCTACTCCAAGTTGCTCCTCAAGACCCGTTCCAAAAGGCTACTCAACACTATCGCCTGGATTAGCCCTTTTGAAACAGAACAAGTGCTCTAGAACCCGCAGTTTCTGTCCCGGAAGGCTTGCGAAAGTGCGGGATGCATCCCGATGAAAACAATAGGACGAAGGAGCTCGAGAGCACTGTTCCACAAAGTGTGGGTTGTGAAACAAGGCAAAACAACTGAACCATCGGGGTCAAACCAGGTCACCTGGTCATAGATCAGTTACTCCCTTCGGTGCGGCGAAGAGGAATGGTCCCGGAAGTGGCATAGAACGTTGGTCCAAACTGGAAGGTTCTCGCTATGTTGTCGGAGTGCTAGAATCGCTGGCACTGGACCCAGTGATGATTGACCTCGAAGTCCAAGACGGAGTTGTGGTTGGCCTGACCGCGGAGATGATCCGGGCCCAGCTTGACCTGCTTGTCCGGGACGAAGTATTTCGATCGAGCAGAAGGTCTGTCGCTTTTCTCCGGTATGTGGTTGAGCAGACTCTCAGCGGGTCAGCCAGCCAGATCAAGGAACGTACGATCGGCGTCGAGGTCTTTGGCAGAGAGCCGACCTACGATACCAACGGCGATCACATTGTGCGGACCGCGGCGACCGAACTGCGCAAGCGGCTTGCCATCTATTACGGAGATGAGAAACACCGATCCGAACTAAGGGTGGGGCTTTCGCCGGGCTCCTACATCCCGCACTTCGCCTTGCCCCATCAGGCCGCTCATTCGGCCCAGATGACCGTGTCGGAAGAACTGGCCGCTCTGCCCAAGATTAGTATCGAGCACCTCGATATTGCACCGGACCCTCAGCCTGAATCAGACTCCGCAGCGCACTCCCCCAGGCATCGAAGAGCGCATTTTCTTTGGCTCTGCCTGGGTTGCATGGTTGCAGTGATCGCAGGGGGGCTTGGCTATGGCTGGCTCCATCGCGAGACCGCCCAGGACCTGTTCTGGAAACCCGTGCTCGATACGCCAGGACCGGTGCTGGTGGCAATTGGGGACGTGCCCAACGGTCCTCCAACGCCTGCAGAGGGCGATGGCGATGGCGATACATCCACCCCCATCCTCGCCCCAACTCCTTCGCATACCCTCCCCTTTGCCGATGCGGTAACCATGGCCCGGGTAGTGGGTACGCTCGAGTCGAGTGGCAAGACAGTTGTGATCCGCAATGAGAACTCGAGAACATTCTCCGACCTCAGGGAAGGGCCCGTGGTTCTGATCGGCGCCTTCAACAATGAGTGGAGTCTCAGGCTGACCCGCCAGTTGCGCTACAGCCTGGCACTGGACGCGGATAAGCACCTTATCTATATTCGAGACTCGAAAGACCCGTCCTCCCGAAGTTGGAGTTGGAGGACGAATCAGTCGCGCGACAACATGGGAGGGGCGCACGGTCCGGTACTGCAGGACTATGCCCTGATATCCCGCATCCGGAACTCGCAGACGGGCCACGTGGTGGTTGTAATCGGCGGGCTCTACACCTTCGGTACCCAGGCGGCAGGGGAGTTTCTCACCGATCCGCGATTGATGCAGACCATCTCCAAGGCAGTGGAGCTCGACCCCGCCCATCCGAACCTTCAGATCGTCCTTGGAACTACGGTGACGGACCAGACGCCCGGCCCTCCGAGGGTATTGGCGGTGTCCGCAGAGTGAGTTTTACCTCCAACCTGGTAAACCAAAGAAGTCTAACAAAACAAATAAGTTACAGACGATCCCTGACGGTCAGGGACGGTATCTGTCTAACGCGGAACTCCTAGGCTCTATACAAATCCGGTCGATCAGCTCACCTTGGATTCCGGGACGCGAAACCAAGGGGCGGTCGAGCCCTTATCAGGAGAATCCAAGTCATGGATGCCCATTTCAATCCGATACGCAGCTTTGTAATCGTGTGCGCAGTGTTTGGCTGTGTCGCCAGCGGCGCCTATGCCCAGGGTCTGGGGAGCATCACGGGCACAGTCGTCGATCCATCGGGCGCGTCCGTTGCTGCTGCAACCGTCACCCTGACGCAGGTCAAGACTGGCGCTGCCAGTACGCTCCAGACCCAACCGGACGGTCTGTACGTGTTTCCCTCAGTCTCTCCCACCAACTACAAACTTGATGTGACCGCCCGGGGATTCAAGAAGTACGAGCAATCAGGAATCCCGGTCCTGGCCGACCAGAGCGTCACGATCAACGTCAAGCTGGAGGTTGGGTCTGAGCAGGTCACCGTGAACGTGGAAGCAGACGCGGCGCAGGTGGATATCACCAATGGCACGCTGTCGCAGGTGATTGGGCAGGAGCAGGTGAATGAGCTTCCGCTGAACGGCCGCAATGCCGCGGCGCTGACTACGCTGGTCGCTGGAGTTTCGATCGCGCCCAACGCGCAGGCCGACCAGGGAAACACCAAGTCGTTTCCTGTGGTCATCCCCATCACAGCCAACGGCGCGCGGGTGGGACAGACTAACTATCTGCTGGACGGGGGCAACAACGTGGACGAGTATACCAACGTCAATGCGCCCTTCCCCATGCCGGACGCGGTCCAAGAATTCAGCGTCCAGACCAGCAACTACAACGCCGAATATGGCCAGAACGCGGGCGGCGTGGTCAACATCATCACCAAGAGCGGCGGCAACCGGTTCCACGGCGACCTCTTTGAATTCGTGCGCAACCGCGCCTTCAACGCGGCGAACTTTTTCGCCTACGTGAATGGCGTGAAGACGGTTGACCCGCTGAAGCGCAACCAGTTCGGTGGAACCATCGGTGGTCCGGTGGAAATCCCCGGGCTTCTCCATGCCAACCACTCCTTCTTCTTCTTCGGATATCAGAAGACGATCAACCACACCGCCGCCACCAGCGCCAGCGCCCAGATCCTCCCCACGCCCGCACAACTTGCCGGCAATTTCAACTTCACCACCTCTGCGACGCCTGGCACAACGGCATTCAATCAGGCATGCATTTCGAATCCGGCCCTGGCCAGCACCCAATACCTCTCGACCCAGTGTTATCCGTATGTGTCGAACGGCGGGAATTCCTACACGGCGACCATCCCGACCGGTTCATACAATTCCGCCTCGAAGGCTCTGCTGGGCTATCTTCCCACGGGCGATGTCAACGGCAACTTCTCCTTCGTCCTCCCCAACCTCTACAGCCTGGGCGAAGTGACGGCACGCTTCGATCAGGACCTCGGCACGAAAGACCACGCGACCGCACGTTATTTCTCCGACGCATACCACGTAACCGGAGTGCTGAACCTGAAGGATCTGCTCACCTATACGGACCAGGCGAACATCCATTACTACAATGCCCTGATCTCTGAGGCGCACACCTTCTCCAGCAGCCTGTTGAACAACTTCATTCTCAGCTATCAGCTCGAGGATTCGAACCGCGGACCGCTGCCAGGCTCGATCGACGTCGCTGATCTTGGCGTGAACATCTGGCAGCCGGCATTCAAGCAGATCAACCAGATCACTGTGACCAACTTTTTCACCCTGGGCGGCAACCCGCAGGCAGACTTCGCGCGTGCCAATTACACGCTGGGCGATGATCTGCACTATCAGGTGGGCAACCACAACTTGGCCTTCGGATTCCACGGCGAAATCTCGAAGGTGGACGTAAACAACCTCTTCCAGCAGCCCGGCTTGTTCACCTTCAATGCGAATGTCACCAACAACGCTATCGCCAGCTTCCTGCTGGGCTATGTGGCCACTTTCAGCCAGGCCTCCGGCCAGTTCCTGGACCTGCGGGGCAAGTTCTTCGGCTTCTATGGCCAGGACAGTTGGAAGGTCAACCGCCGCCTGACGCTGGACTACGGCCTGCGCTACGAGCCGTTCATTCCCTGGCATGAGGTGCAGGGTCGCATGGGCAGCTTCTTCCCCAATCTGTATGCTTCCAACACTCACTCCACGGTTTACCCGCTGGCGCCGGCCGGTCTGCAGTTTGCCGGCGATGCGGGCTTCAATTCCAATGGCATCCCGAACAGCTACCGGCACATTATGCCACGCGGGGGATTCGCGTGGGACGTGTTCGGCAACGGCAAGACCAGCGTGCGCGGCGGTGCGGGCGACTTCTTCGACAGCCGCCTGAGCAGCGTCTTCTACAACATCTACTCGAACACCTCGCCCTTCATCACTAACTTCAGCGTCAACTCTGTGTTAGGGACAGCGTCCTCGCCCTCGAACAGTGTTGTGATGAACTTCAGCAATCCATACAGCAGCACCGGAAATACGAATCCCTTCCCGGCGACGCAACCTCCACCGAATACTTCGCCTATCCCGTCGCAGGGGTTCCTCACCTACGACCCTTACAGCCACTTCAGGACCCCGCTCTCCTACGCCTGGAACCTGGCAGTGGAACAGCAGATCACGAGGAGCCTGCTTGGTCGCGCCGCCTACGTCGCAGGTCACGGCAGCCACCAGTGGTCGCCGGTGGAACTGAATCCGATTCTGAACGCCGATGCCGTGCCAACGACGAATACGAACGCTTATAACCGGCGTCTCTACAACCCGGCCAACCTGTACAACGGCTCCCAGTGCATCGCGAACAACTGCTACGCAAACACCATCACCGAAGCGAATATGGGCGGCAACGCCAGTTATAACTCGCTGCAGCTCTCGGCCGAGCAGCGTATGACTACGGGCCTTACCATCCTTGCCAATTACACCTGGTCGAAAGCGATCGACAACTCGCCGTACAACCAGTCCTCAACCGCAATTGCGGCCAGTAATTCGTATGCGATGCCCACCTACGAGCCAAACTTCAAACGTCTCGACCACGGCCCCTCTGACTTCGACCATCGCAACGTCGCGTCCATATCCTTTGTCTATGTGCTGCCCAAGGTCATGCAGGACGCACCGGGCGCGCTTCGTTACGTGGTCAACGGATGGCAGGCATCGGGCCTCTACCAGACGCGGAGTGGCGATCCGCTGACGGTCCTGAACTCGAACAACAACATCTCCGGCTCGGGCCAGGGCCGCGACCGTGCAGTCTTTCTCGGTGGCATTCCCTATGGCGGAAGCAACTGCCCGGCGACCGCGCACTGCAGGAACTGGCTGAACTCAGGTAACTTTGTGGCGGCCGCAGCCGGGACCTACGGCAACATCCCGAAGGGCTCCTGGACCGGACCGCGCTACACCGATGTCGATATGGCGATCGCTCGCGACTTCCCCATCACCGAAACGGCCGCGCTCCAGCTCCGTGCGGAGTACTTCAATGTCTTCAACCACACCAACTTCGGCGATCCGAACACGACGTTTAATGCCAGCTTCGGTGAGATCACCAGCACCACCCCACAGAACGGCGCCAACCCGAACGATCCGCGTATTGCGCAGTTCTCGTTAAAGCTGTTGTTCTAGCCGTCGGCACGCTATGGGAGGCACGATTGCACGCGCGCTCGTGCCTCCTTCTTCTTGCTGCATATCTCCTTTCGGATCCGGGATCACTATGGCAACACGCCGGGCACTTCTAACACTAGGCTCCAAAGCAGCCGCAGTGGCGATGTTTGCTCGCGCTCCGCGCAGCCTGGTGGCTCAGCTCCAACCGGGCGCCTCGACCGCGCAGCCTCCGGCGACCAGGGCCGATGAAATGACCGTCAACAGCGGGCCGCAGCCTGAGCACTATCCGCCACCGAACTTCGGTCCTCCGCCCGCCACTCTGCCAAACGAAACCGAAGCCTTGCGGGGCACCAACTCTCTGAAAGAGCACGCACACCGCAGCGGCCTGATTGCCGGCGCCGCGGTCGTGGTGCACGATCTCGAGAGCGATCCGGCCTTGCAGCAATTAGTTGCCGAGCAATATGCGATGCTGGTGCCAGAAAACGAGTTGAAGTGGCGGGCGCTGCGGCCAACGCCTAACGGCTTCGACTTTACCCAGAGCGACGCGCTCTTCACGTTCGCCGCACAGCATGCCATGCAAGTCCGCGGCCACACCCTGGTGTGGCATAACTCCGTGCCGGACTGGCTGCGCAAGGACGCCGCCCAATCGGACGTGCGGCAGCTTCTGGTCGAACACGTTCACACCGTGGTCAGCCGCTATCGTGGGCGCGTCCATTCGTGGGACGTCGTGAATGAGGCCATTCTGCCTGCGGATGGTCAGCCATATGGCCTGCGCAAATCCTTCTGGTACGACGCCGTTGGTCCGGACTACATCGAACTCGCCTATCGCACCGCGCGCGAAGCCGACCCCCAGGCCAAGTTGAGTTACAACGACTACGGCGTCGAGTACGACAGCGATGAAGACTCCGAACGCCGCGAGAGCATTCTCGCTCTGCTCCAACGGCTGCGTCAGAAAAACATTCCGCTGGATGCGGTTGGAATCCAGGCGCACATCAAGGCCGGCTCCCCTTATTCCGTGGGCCGCGGCCTCACCGATTACATCCAGGCCATTCGTGCCATGGGGCTCGAAGTCTACCTGACGGAGATGGACGTCAACGAAGACGATCTCGCCTATGACGATGTGAGTCGCCGCGATCAGGCTGTGGCCGAAACTTATCGCCAGTTCCTGCATATCGCCTTGGCGAACCCCGCCGTGAAGCTGTTGCTCACCTGGGGCGTAAGTGATCGTCGCACCTGGCTGAACGATGGCCCCACGCACCATCGCAAACAGCCGAACCGTCCGCAGCGCTCCTTGCCATTTGACGCGGAGTATCTCCCCACTCCCGCGTACTTCGCAATCCGCAATTGCTTCGACAATCGCCTCAAGCCGTAGCTCTCAATCCATGGGCCAACTCTCCATCTCGGTGCGAAGAAAATCGACACCAACCGCCACGAAGCCGTCCAGGCGCATGGCGCTTGTTGCGGCTACGATGTCCTGCTTCGCGTTGACGCTGCTCGCACAGGCGCCCGCCGGTCCCGACCTATATCTCAACCCCGATCTTCCCGTGGCGCAGCGCGTGGACGACCTGGTCAACCGCATGACTCTGGACGAGAAGATTTCGCAGATGCAGAATGAAGCCCCGGCCATTCCCCGGCTTCACATCGCCGAATACAACTGGTGGAATGAAGGCCTGCACGGCGTCGCCCGGTCCGGCTACGCCACGGTCTTTCCGCAGGCCATCGGGCTTGCGGCCACCTGGGACACCGGGTTGGTCAATCGGGTTGCCGACACGATCTCCACGGAAGCGCGAGCCAAGTACAACCAGGCCGAGCGCGAGGGGAACCATGTTATCTATTACGGCCTCACTCTGTGGTCGCCCAATATCAACATCGATCGCGACCCGCGATGGGGCCGCGGTCAGGAGACCTACGGAGAAGATCCTTTCCTCACCGGTCAGATCGGATTTGCCTTTGCCCGCGGCCTGCAGGGTTCGAACCCCGAATACCTCAAGACCATCGCCACCCCCAAACACTTCGCCGTTCACAGCGGGCCCGAGTCCGAGCGTCATACCTTTGACGCCGTCGTCTCGCCGCACGATCTTGAAGACACCTATCTGCCCGCCTTCCGGACGCTCATCGTCGACGCTCATGCGGACAGCATTATGTGCGCCTACAATTCCGTGGATGGATCGCCCGCCTGTGCCAGCCAGATGCTGCTCCAGCAAAAGCTCAAGCGAGACTGGCACTTCGCCGGGTACGTCGTCTCCGACTGCGCCGCCATCACAGACGTTGCCGCCGGACACAAGTTCGCGGAAGACCTGGCTCACGCCGCCGCGTCCTCTCTCAAGGCGGGCACTGACCTGAGTTGCGGAAAGGAGTACGCGGCGCTTCTCGATGCTATGCACCAGGGTCTGGTAACGGAGGCCGACATTGACGCCGCAGTCAGGCGCCTCTTTACCGCGCGCTTTCGCCTTGGCATGTTCGATCCTGAAGCGAGCGTCCCGTACAACACCATCCCGTCCTCTGAAAATGACTCCGCACCACACTCAGCGCTTTCGCTTGAGGCCGCCCGGGCCTCCATGGTTCTGCTGAAAAACGATCGCGGCGCCCTTCCCTTTTCCCCATCCTTGAAGTCGATCGCTGTGATAGGGCCCAACGCCGCCGCACTGCCTGCACTCGAAGGGAACTACAACGCAATTGCATCGCATCCGACGACGCCCCTTGCCGCGCTCGAGCAGCGGCTTCCGCAGCACATCGTATACAGCCAGGGGTCGTCCTATGTTGAGGGAGTCTCCGTGCCCGTTCCCAGCACGGTCTTTTCCACAGCCAGTAGCGACGCCGGCGAGCACGGACTCAAGGCCGACTACTTCGACGGTGCTGGATTCACGGGCGCTCCCATCCTGAGCCGCATCGATCGGGCAATCGACTTCGACTGGAACGGCGCCTCACCCGTGGCCGGCATCTCGAAAATCACCTTTTCCGTACGCTGGACCGGCTTTTTCACGCCTCCCGCTCCCGGAGCCATCAACTTTGATTTCTCCATGGCGCATTGCAGCACCTGCGACGACGGAGAAACCGTCCGCGTTTGGCTCGACGACAAACTGGTCTTCGATTTCTCCCACGAGCCAACCCACGGCCGTCGCGCACCAACCATACCTTTCACCCTGACTTTTACCGATACCAATCCGCATCCCGTCCGCATCGAGTACATTCACGACTCTCCCCACTTCGGGGCGGGCCTCACCTTCGCCTGGAACCCTCCGGCGGCCGTCCTGCGAAATCAGGCCGTCGCCGCGGCGGTCGGCTCGGACGTAGTCGTCGCGTTCCTCGGGCTCAGCCCGGAAATTGAAGGCGAGGAGATGCCGCTGCACGTCAAGGGATTCGAAGGCGGCGATCGCACGGCCATCGAACTTCCCGAAGTTCAAATGCAGCTTATCGACGCACTCGCCGCAACCGGTAAACCTCTTGTGATCGTGCTCATGAATGGTAGCGCGCTCGCACTCGGGGATGCGGCACACAAAGCATCTGCGATTCTCGAAGCCTGGTACCCAGGCGAGGCCGGAGGCACCGCAATTGCAGACACGCTCTTTGGGGACAACAATCCAGCCGGCCGACTGCCCGTCACCTTTTACGCATCCACCAGCCAACTCCCTCCGTTTGAGGACTATTCAATGAAGGATCGCACCTACCGTTACTTTACCGGCCAGCCGCTCTACTCGTTCGGATACGGGCTTTCCTACACGCACTTTAAGTATTCCAACGGGAAGCTCTCAACCACGAACCTAAAAGCTGGTAACTCCATCGAAGTCAGCGTGGACGTGCAGAACACTGGGGACCGCGACGGAGACGAGACCTTGGAGGTCTACCTCATTCCAAAGAATATTGTCGGCGCACCGCTTCGCGCGTTGGTGGGTTTTGACAAAGTGCACTTAGCCCGTGGCGCTACCACCACGATTCGGCTTATGATCGACCCGCGTCAGCTCAGCTTCGTCTCGCCCACCGGCAATCGTAGCGTGCGGCCCGGCGACTATGAACTCTACATCGGCGGCGGCCAGCCATCCAAAGATTCCGGCACCTTTCTGCCCTTTCGCATCCAAGGTGCGAGTCCCATAGCACCTTGATTTCTCAACTGACGGGTCGACATAGTGATCTAACTCCTGGAGCTCGCATTATTGCCTCTAAGAGGCTTATGAGAATGCCGCGGCCAAGTCCGCAGTTACCTGGATTGCATGTGTTTTGCCTTGTTTCACAACCCACACTTTGTGGAACAGTGCCCCCTCATCTTTTGGATCATCTGTTTTCAGTAGCTTGCGGAGACTTCAGCAGCCGGCCTTTTGGAACAATCTCGCTTGAGTCGGGACCGGACCCCACAGGCGGACTGTCCATTGATGAGAACAGACAAATGCGCTCATCCACCTGGTTTTGAGCCGTATCAATTACGGGTTCTGCCGGATTAGTCCTCTGAGACGCCGCAGTGTCAGGGAGCCTTGGGGACCGTCGCCGCGATGGCAGGTCATGAGATTCCAGTCGCGATGCCGACTTAGCGTTACTGATGCGCGAAGTCGACCCGAGCCCGGGGCAAACATCCAGGACATACGAGAATCAAAGCAAATTCCCGCAGTGAAGGAGAACATGCAGCACGGTCCTAATCACAATGCGTGACTCATCAGGATGAGTTCTAATCACGAGAGAAGGAATCGAGGTGGGCTGGTGACCAAAATGAAGAAAGTTGTCATTACGGCGTTCGGTGACGAGAGCAAGCTCGCGATCGTAGAAAGCGATCTCCCCGATCCGGATGCCGGTGAAGTTCAACTTTCGGTCGAGTACACGATCGTCTGTGGCTCGGACGTCAACATGCGCCGTGGCACCTATCCTCTTCAGAAGAAGCCGCCCCTGACCCCTGGTTACAGTGTCATCGGCAAGGTACGCCTCAACGGCAAAGGATGCTCCAAGTTCAGGATGGGCGATCGCCTCGCATGTCTTTCGAAGTACGAGGGACAGGCGGAGTTGATTAACCTTCCCGAAAAATACCTGATACCCGTGCCTGAAGGAGTGGACGCAAAGGCCGCGGTCGCCCTGATTCTGGATTGGGTCACGGCCTATGAGATGTTGCACCACGCGGCTCATGTCAAAGCTGGCAACAAGATCTTCGTTCAGGCGCTGAGTGGCGCGGTCGGAGGTGCGCTGCTTCGGCTTGGACAGCTACAGGGAGCTCAGGTCTTCGGCACAGCCTCGTCAAAGAGACATGATGAACTGCGACAGCTTAGGGCTATACCCTTCGATTACTCTAACAAGGATTGGATTGCGGCGATCCAGGAACTTGGCGGCGTCGACGCGGTCTTCGATCCGCTCGGCTATGAGAGCTTTGACGAGTCGTATTCGATCCTCGGGAAAGGCGGAGTCCTGGTAGGCTACGGCATGAACTTGCCGGCATGGACCAAAACACCCGAGCGGCCAATGATTCTACCGGTCTTGAAACTGTTCTCGAAGAACCTCCTCTTCTGGTCCGGCAAGCGAACCACCTTCTTCGGCGTGAACCGCGGATCGAAGAACTTTGCGCCCGATCTGGAACAACTCTTCGAATGGCTCAGAGACGGGAAGATCTCCGTACCGATCAAGGCCACTTTCAAGCTTGATGAGATTCAGAGCGCGCACCGGGAATACGCGAGCGGCAGCGGAACAGGCTCCATCATCGTTGAGGTGACCCCTTAGCTCCTCGGCACGGAAAGCCTTGAAATTGGACCAGTCGAGTCAGTCCTGATAAGCGCCGCAGTGTCCGATTTTCCTGCCCCGACCCGATTATGTGACCCCGGTACACTTGCCGACTTCCTAGGACCGATCGCAGATATGCCCGTTGATAAACGACAGCTCCAACGGACATTGAGAAGCCAATCTTCGACGACATCCCGATGAAGACCACAAATCGTCTTGCGTTTCGGAACTAAAGTTAGTGCACGATAATATTGACCACGGCATTATGCACAATGCCGTTGGCCGTTCCACTTACGAGCACTGTGTACGCTCCTGCGGGCGTGCCGTTTACCGGCGGATTCGATCCTCCACCGCTCCCGCCGCCGCAGCCAGCCAGGAAGAACGCGCCCACAAGAACCGGTAGGCACACCAGGCTTATCCACCGCCGTCTGCGTATTGGCAGCAAAACGACGATGCACAAGGCGACTGCCGCTCCACCGCCGAGCCAGCCGCGCCTTTGCCCCGGGGTTGGCGAGAGCTTCGCGGTTGTGCCAGGAAGCATAGCGGTGACCGTCAATGTGGCCAAAGCCGCACCGCTCAGCGTGGCTGTCGCCGGATTCACGATGCACGAGAACTGGTTCGAGGAGGGTGAGCAGGTGAGCGCAATCGAGCCGCTGAAGTTGTTGATCGACTCGAGACTCATGCCTACTGCGCCCGTGCCGCCTGAGGCCACCGCGATCTGCGGGCTTTGTGGCGCAAGCGTAAAGTCGCTGCCGCCCTGGACAACGTTGACCGTGGCTGCAGAGCTGGTCGAGGGCAGGTAGGTGCTATCGCCGGAATAGACCGCCGTGATCTGATTGGCGCCGCTCGCCCAGAAGTACTCGGAGGGCAGCGCAAGCGTGAAACTCGCACTGGCGCCTGAGGACGCCGGATTCAACTGGTAAAGGTAAAGCCAATTAGTGGAGGCGCCGTTGTCAAAGAACGTGACGTAACCAGTAGGCGCGACCGTCGCCCCCGCCGGGCCGTTCACGGTGGCGGTAATTGTCGCCGTCTGTCCAATAGAGATACTGCTGGGCGCAATCGTCAGCGCGGTCGTTGAAGCCGCCAGAGGCGTCATAGGCGCGGCGACGTTGATGTCATCGATGATGACGTCGCCGTAAGGCTCCCAGTTCGCGTGGCCGTTGTATTGCGCGCACAGAAAGTAGCCAAAGCCGTTGCTGCGGGCAGGAATGTTCGAGAAAACCACCTCGGCCGATGCATATTGCCCAAATAAGCCATTCGGCGTTACCAGAGCTGCTGTCTGGGCGAGACCGGTGTTATCTGCCGCACAGCCGAGGCCGAGAACGTCAGAGTTATCCCACACCAGCTTCACGGTAACCGTCCCCGCGGGTGCGGCTGTGCCTTGCGGTGCAGGAGCGGTGTTCCCGAACATCGGTCCGTAAACCGTGCCAACGATGACACCCACGGCCAAGCTGCTGCCGGCATAGATGGTGTTCCAAACGCTCTGGCTCGCATTGATATTGATCCACGGAGCTCCCTTGCCGATGCTAAAGGTCTGCGTCGGGGCCGATGAGGCCTGAAAGCTGGCGTCACCCGAGTAGCTCGCGTTTGCCGTATGCGTTCCCACGGAAAGAACCGGCGCGGTCCACGATGCCATCCCGCCCACATTGAGCGGGGCCGCCGCTGTCGTCCCATCCAGCATGAACGCCATGTCGCCAGTGGCTGCGCCATCGGCCGACCCGGCCAGTGAATTTACGCCTGCCGGTTGCGCGCTGAGGATCACCGGCACACCGTAGGTCAGGTAGATTTCGCGCACCCCGCCGCTCCCTTGAATGTTCAGAGTGAGCGTCGATTTCTCCGGAGTCACCGTCAGCGTCTGCGGCGGCGACGTACTGCTGGCGAAAACGCCATCCCCGCCGTACTGCGCGGTGAGCTGATACGTGCCGCCGGGCAGGTAATTCAAGCTGGAGGAGCCGCTTCCTCCGTTCAGCGTGACAGCGGTTTGGCTTTCATTGGACGGCAACGTGGAGGTAGTAAGAATGGAGACTGCGCCCGTGGGCGTGCCGGAGCCGGAGGACGGCGCGACGTTTGCGGTCACGGTCACGTTGGTTCCGTGGACCGCAGTGGACGGCGTCACCCGGAGCGCAGTCGACGTGGAGGCGAAGGAAATCGCATTCCAGTTGTTCACCAGCTGTGTCGCATCCACGCTGCCCAGGCCGCTAGCCTGGTCATATCCTGGTCCCGCGGAGAAGACCGCCGATTCGCCGGCGTCTGCTCCTAGTCCTGCCACATTGAGCGTGCAGTCATTGTCCCCCAGCTTGCAGAGATCCCAGTTGCCGCCCAAAGTGATGTCGTGAAACGCGGCGGTCTTCTGCCGGGCCAACGGATAAAGCACCGCATCGGCCTGTCCCTGGCGGCCGTACTTCTGGACCACAAGCGCCATGATGCCGGCCATGGCTTGTGCGGAGGCCGAGGTACCGCCTGCGATGTCAAAGCCAAAGTTGCCGCTCGCGTCGGGCGCGCAGGCCCCTTCGTAATCGCAGATCACGTAGCCGGAGTAGTTGGCGCCGTTCGAGGCGAACAGTGAGACATCGGGCAGATCGCGTGCGCCATCGGCGGGAACGCCAGGGCCGGTTTGCCAGTCCGGCTTGGGATAGCCACCCACGCAATTGTTCGAAGAGTTGAGGGTCGCGCAATTGCTGGCGCCGCCTCCTCCAGCCGCGATTTCATTCCGCTGCAATCCGTTGGAGATCGCGTCCAGGCCAAAGGGATCGTTCCACACCTGCTCGGTGATGGGCGCCTTCAACGAACCCTTGGTCACGGGATCGTTGGTGGCGTTCCAATAGGTGGAAGCGCTGGGCGCGCCCGCGGCGTAGTCTGCGTAATAGAAATCCGTGCCGCCGACCGCGATGTTCCAGGGAGTGGAGGCCATTCCACTTACCGCAGGCCCGATAAACGATCCCAGGAAAAAATAGTCCTGGTCAGGGGTCTGTCCGTAGTCTCCGGCAGACACTAGCACCGTTTGCCCCTGTGCGGCAGCCTCTTCCCAAAGCGCATTCCAGAACTGGTTGCCGCTGTTCCCCAGCTCTGCCTCACCCGCGCCCCAGCTAAGGCTCAATACGTCGGCTTGGTTGTCTTCCACCGCACGCAATGCGGCCAGCGCCAGCGGATCCTGGTACGGCGAGCCGGCGGAGAGGTAAAGATCCAATGTCGCGCCCGGCGCCGCCGCTCCGGCCAGTTCCACGTCCAGGTACGATTCCACATCGCTCGGGTTGGTGCCGGGATCGCCGCCGTCCAGCACTACTTCAACCGGGTTCGCCTTCAGACCAAAGACGCTGCGGTAAGCGTTCGCAAGGCTGAGGTCAATATTCGACTCGTCAATGATGCCGATGGCTACACCGGCGCCGGTCACATTCGCCGAGTAGAGGGGGTTGAGGTCGTACTCCGTGTAGAAGTCCGCCGGAACCACTCCATACAGCAGCGGAGTCCAATTCGAAGGCAGGTTGTACTCGGGCACAAATTGGTGCGCGGCTGCATCGTAGTGTCCCTTGCCGCCCTGGTGCAGCTGCGGTGTGGGGCGAAAGTCATGCAAAGGCGACAGGCCTGCCACGATTCCTGCAAGCGCCTAGGGAATCCGTACTTCGGTCGCGTTGGCGTGGTGCAGGACGGCGCCCACCAGGTACTGGTGGATTTGCGTATGGAAGGCGGTATTGATCTGGCCGACGGTGCCGGAGAATTCAACGAACCGCCGGGCTTTCGAGACTCGGCTTACACGAAAACCGGAAGCTCCGAGCCATCCGGCCACCCCATCCACATCCGCATCCGCAGGCCCGAAGCGGCTGCCGATCTCCTCCGGAGTCAGCCAATGGTGGTAGCTTGGCGAGCCCGGTGTATGCAAGTCCTTCAGAAGTTGCTGGAAGGCAGCTTCACGTTCCGGCGGGCGATTAAGAAGGAGCAGCAGCCGCTCTGCAAGTGTGGACTCATTCACCATTCCGCGATCGTATTGCGCCTGCGCGAGCGGGTGCACGGTGCCGTGCAGGGTAGTCAGTGCGCTTGCATCGATGGATTGAGTGATAAGCGGCTTGGGCTGGACTTGCGCAGCAATCGGAAGTGACACCACACTCCCGAGTAGGAGAAACAACATTCGTTTCTGCACCGGATCCCATGACCCTTCTGGTGTCCCTATCCAGCAACCTGGCTGCCATCAGCCGATGACAAAATTCCCGCTTGGGGGGCCCCGAGCATTATAAGCGTCTGCCGGGAATTGCGAACGTCTGCTTCGTTCCGCAGTCGGCCACCTTTTCGTTATCATGCAGTGCGGTTCTTGAAAGTTCCCATCCGGTTGGTCGCCTATCCGGAGATTATCCCGGAATAGGTCCCTGTAAACGCCCTAGCTAGCATCCTCCAAACGGCCAACTCCGCATGGTCGGGGAACTAAATGCGCCTATGCGGTCCAGGATCAGTCCTGCGGCAGTCAGGGCTCCTTTCCCACGCTCCCATCGGTACGAACCAATCTCGACCCGCCTATACTTCCGCGTCCCGCTTCGCGTGGACTCCGCCGTCCGCCACACCCCACGTTCCAGTGCGCGTGATGCGGACCCCGCCCGTAGTCAGAGACTGCATCGAGAACCGTAGCATCCGGCCCTCACCCGCTCAGGCCGACCAGATCATCCGCAACGGGCAGGCCGACCTGGTTCTGCTCGCCCGAGGGATGCTCCGCGACCCTTATTGGCCGCTCCACGCTGCCTGGGAACTCGGCGTTAGCATCTCATGGCCTCCTCAATATCTCCGTGCTGCTCACCGCACCAGCACTCGCCGCGAACCCGTGACCGCTACGAGCAACTAACGCAAGGGCTAAGCGCGGGCTTATTGTCACCTGCAACGCTCGATTTGAATTCCAGCACCTCAGTGATCTGGCTATTTGGCTGCCCGAGTACGCCGGTCAGATCGCAAAGATTCAAGGCCGCCTGTGGGACCTCTGGCCGTTTGTGAAGGATCATGTGTATCACCTGGAGTTCCATGGGTCTTTTTCCTTGAAGGCCGTTCTCCCGGCACTGGTGCAGGGGTTCAGCTACGAAGGCATGGAGGTGTCGCACGGCGGCGAGGCAGGGATGGTCTGGGATCATACGGTTCGCGGCAATTCGAACCCGGAAGAAAGGAAACGCCTGAAGGCTGCACTGCTCGCTTATTGCAGGCAGGACACGCAGGCGATGGCCAGAGTGCTTGAGAGCATGAAATCATTGACTGCCACGCGTGCCGGTTCTCACTGAAATCATCTCAATGGATGCCTTGAGGGCAAATACAAAGTTAAAAGCTTCGTCAACAACTGTGTCTTGCGGAATATCTGCTTGATAGGGATTAGGACACACATGGTCCGACCTTTTCGAAACCAGCCCGAGTGGTACAATCCCCGCTGGATCAGTGCGGAGAGTCGAGACACCAATGAAAAATATCCCTGTTGCTCTGCTGCGAAATCGTTATCGGCAATTCCCATTCCTGCTCACAATGGCCTTCCTCGCCGTTTCCATGGCGGCAGCCACGCCCGTCCCGCAGGCTCGCCTCTCGCATGCCCAGGCAACGGCCCGCGCTCGCCAGCTTGTCGCCCGCATGACCCTCGACGAAAAGATCACCGAGCTTCATGGCATCGGCGACGCGACGCATTACCGCGTCGTGCCCGGCCTGCCCCGGCTCGGCATTCCTGATCTCCGTATGACTAACGGCCCCGCCGGAGTGGGACCCGGAGGCGCGGGACCGCAGAAGCCCGCTACCGCCATGCCCGCGCCGGTTGCGCTGGCCGCCACCTGGGATCCGGAACTGGCCCGGGCCTACGGCAAGCTGGAAGCCGAGGAGACCCGTTCGCTGGGCAGTGCGCTCTTCGAATCGCCCGACATTAACATCGCGCGCGTGCCCCAGGGAGGCCGCGTCTTCGAGAGCTTCGGCGAGGACCCTTGGCTCGACGCCCGTATCGTCGTGGCCGACATTGAAGGCATCCAGAGCACCGGCATGATCGCGAATGTGAAGCATTACCTCGCCAACAACCAGGAATCGCAGCGCACGAGCATCGACGAGCAAATCGGCGAGCGGACCCTGCGCGAGATTTACATGCCGGCCTTCGAAGCGTCCATCAAAGAGGCGCATTCTGCGTCGCTGATGTGCGCCTATCCCAAGGTGAATGGCGTATTCAATTGCGAGAACGCTCCGCTGCTCAACGATGTGTTGAAAAAGGAGTGGGGATTCGACGGGTTTGTGATCTCCGACTGGGGCGCTACGCACAGCACTGTGCCCAGCGCATTGAACGGCCTCGATCTCGAAATGCCCACCGGTCGCTACTTCGCCGACGATCTGAAGAAGGCAGTCGAATCCGGCGCGGTGCCGGTTGCCGTGATCAACGAAATGCTGGTTCGCCGTTTCGCCAAGATGATGGAGTTCGGCTTGTTCGGCCCTCAGCCCAAACCTGTTTCGATTCCCGCCTTTGAGCACGGAGCCATTGCGCGCAGCATCGCCGGGCAGTCGATGGTCTTGCTGAAGAATGACGCCAATCTGTTGCCGCTCGATGGTGCAGCGGTGACGACGATCGCGCTGGTAGGCCCCTACGCCGTGCGTCCGGAGACTGGAGGAGGCGGCAGCTCGCACGTGATCCCGATTTACACCATCACGCCCTACGACGGTCTGCAAGCCGCCGTGAATTCGCGAACCCGCATCGCCGTCCTCGACGGCAACGACATCGATGCTGCCGTTGCGGCAGCCAGCCGCGCCCAGGTCGCCATCGTGATGGTCGGCGATCAGGACACCGAGGGGCGCGACCAGAGCCTCGAACTGCCCGCAGCCCAGAACCAACTCATTGCCGCCGTTGCCAAGGCAAATCCAAAGACCATTGTCGTCCTCAAGAGTGGCTCGGCCGTTCTGATGCCATGGCTCAACGACGTTCCGGCGGTGCTGGAAGCCTGGTACCCCGGCGAAGAAGACGGAAATGCCGTCGCCGATGTTCTGGTCGGCAAGGTGAATCCCTCCGGCAAGCTGCCGCTGACATTTCCGCGCAGCGTCAGCGACACGCTGGCCGGCAATCCTGATCAGTATCCCGGAGTCGGCGGCACCGTGCACTACAGCGAGGGCCTGGATGTGGGCTACCGCGCCTACGCCGCTCACTCCACAAAGCCGCTCTTCCCGTTCGGATACGGGCTCTCTTACACGCAGTTCAGTTTCGACGGCCTCAAGGTCAGCCAGCAACCGGGCAGCGCCAACACCATCGTAAGCTTCCGCGTAACCAACACCGGAAAACACGCCGGGGCCGAAGTAGCGCAGTTGTACCTCGGCTTCCCGCCCATCGCCGAGGGCAATGAGCCGCCGCTCCAGCTCAAAGATTTTCGCAAGATCATGCTGAATCCCGGCGAGTCGAAGCCGGTTGAACTAAAGCTTGAGGCCCGCTCGTTCTCCTACTGGTCGGAAAAGACGCACGCCTGGCAAATCGCTACAGGAGCCTTTCAGATCATGGTCGGAGACTCATCGGCAAACACGCCGCTGAAGACGACGCTCACGATTCACTAGGTCTCTGACCGCCTAGAATAGGGGCGTCTGTAGGCAAACTTCTTACGTGCCTTTCGCCGGGTGAATTGCCAGTTGATTTTTTATGCGGCTGCGATTGACTCGCCGGTTCCGGGCTCTGGCTTCTTTGTCCAGATCGGACAAGTCTGTTCAGTTCTGCCGAGACAAGTGGTCCACAACGTGTACGTTTATGGCCATTAGAATACCCATCGAAACCCCGCTGAAAACAAGCCCCTTACGCTTGCGGATGGAGCAGGCCTTTCGGACCAGCTACCTAGCACGCCGTTGCGTTCGCCGTGAACGCTATCGTGAGCGCTATGTAGTCAACATCTGTTTTGAAGGTTGAACTGATGAAGCGACCTCCTTTACGGCGAGGGATCGATCCTTCAGCAGACGCTCATTTGCGGCATCGACAGAGAATACCTCCGCGTTGAACCGCAGTCCGGCCCATTCGCGCAGGTGCCCAAACTCCTCGTGCGTTGGGTCCAGGAGGATTTCAAGCAGATCAGCATAGCCGCCCGGTCCGCCGCTGTCTTCCGGCGGGCAGCTCCGCGAGCCATCGAGAACTCGGGGATACTTTATCCCCGACTCCGCCGGGAAAACTGCTTCCAGTCGAACACCGTGTTGCCAGTAGTCTCCGAAATCATAGACATAGAGGATCTCCGCACAAGGCTCGGGCAACACCGTCGCGAGACGAACGCCTGTCTCGCGAATGATCTCCCAGGGCCGTCGTACGCCGGATCGGCTGTTCCGTAGCGTCGCCCGTCGACGATGTACTCATGCAGGTGGCAATTCTCCCATCCCATGGCGATCTGCAAAATGCGATGAAGCTGCTTGAGCGTCGTTTGGCTGGAGAGCTCGATGCGTCTCCAGATGGCAGCCGCAAGCGGATCATGCAGTGGCTGGAGACTTCGGCTTGAGCTTGAGATTGGCAGAGACGGCCTCGACCAGGGGACGCATCTTCTCGATCGGAGTGCCACCGTAAAGATCTGTGGTTGGGATGGAACTGTGGCGCATCAAGTCTTTCTGCTCGGCCATGGTCGCGGCGCCGCCGCTGATCCATGAACGGTAGGAGTGCCGAAGCAGGTGCCACCCGACCTTAGGTGGCCCCAGCTTCTCCGCCGCGGGCTTCAGGTGATCGGCCAGGATCATGTCTGCGCTACGTGGGCCGCCGGTGACCGGAGATGGGAACAGCCAGATGCTCTTCGACTTCTTCTGGTACTCCTTGAGCAGGGTAACCAGGTCTTCCGGCGCTGGCAGCTTGGCTGCCGAAGCCGTCGACTTGGTCGGGCCCAGTTCCCCATGCGTGTAGGCCCGCTGGATGAACAGCTCCTTCTTCTTCTCGAAGTCGAAGTCCGTCCATTGCAACGCGACCATCTCTTCGGCACGAAGTCCCAGACTAGCCATGATGCCTACCATCACGCTGTAGGGTGGGTTCAGGCCATCGTACAGCTTCGTCACCTGCTCCTGCGTCCAGGGTTCGATCCGTTTCTCACGTAGGGTAGACCCCTTCACCTTCACCAAGGTGATGGGATTCATGCTCCTGGGAATCAGTCTCCAGTACATGGCCTTGTCGATCAGCTGCTTGAGCATCCTACGCGCCCGCCCCTTTGACGACTGCGCCATCTTGAGGGTCTTGAGCCAGGCGTCAAGTCCATGGGTTCGACTTCAGTGACCGGAATCTTCTCCCAGTGCGGCTTGATGTGCAGCTTCAGCATCGAGCCATCTGTGTCACGCGTACTCTTCGCCAGCTCAGGCAGGTACTCCTTCACATATCGGTCAATGACCACACCCAGGGTGACTGCGAGCGGCAGAGGTTCGCTCGACCCTTGGTTCAACAGGCTGATGGAAGTCTCGAGGTGCTGCCACATGGCCTTCTCAGTGGGATAGTCCGGGACCTGGAACATCTCCTGTTTCCGTTTGCCGCGCAGGTTGTAGCGCCACTCCCAGACCTCATTGCCTCTGGCGCGCTTGACGCGCCGGAGCGTCCCCCTCTGATATGATTGGCCCATGCGTTTCCCCTCTCCTTCACGGTCCGGCTCCGCCAATGCAGATGGCTGGACAATGCTGGATTCTAGCGCGCTGGGGGATTTGGGGGATGCTGCTTTTGTAAGTTATTTATTCTAAAGGACGCGGGAGTAGTTCAGTGGCAGAACGTCAGCTTCCCAAGCTGAATGTCGCCGGTTCGATCCCGGTCTCCCGCTCCAGAATCTCCCCACACCAACCCCACATCTTCAAAAGGAATTCGCAGCCAGTGATTCGCGCCTCACTGCCGCAATGCTCTAGTGGAGGCTCGCCGTCTTCTGCGGCGACTTGTCGCGATCTTCCAGCGCCATCGCTTCAGGCATATACGTCACGGCCTTGTTGATCTCCGGGTCGGTCTCCGCGCGCACCTGCAACCCTTCAGCCTGGCCGAACTGCGACGTAAACAACTCCGCCTTGATGTTGGACTTGATCCAGTCCTGGTTGGCAGCTATATCCGCGTCCGTCGAATCCACCTGGTTGGCCTTCAGGAAGTCCTTGAACTGCTGCATCATCGCATCGTCCACGACGAAATCTCTGGTCACAGCATGGGTCGCCAGGTAATGCTTGGTGAAGTTGCCAACGCCCGAGCCGTTGGTGGAGGGAGGAGCCAAGATGTAGTGCTGGACCAGTGAAATCTGAAAACGATTCAGCTCGGGAACGTCGATCTTCTCGTCGGGAGTAATGCCTCCGCCGCCGTACACCGTGCGGCCGGAGTCCGTTAGCTTCACCTCGAGGTTGGACTTGTCCGCCTTCTTGGCGTCGTCCCGGACATAGTAGTAGTCGTAGAGCGATACGCCGTCATACGAGCGCTGGATCAGTCGTCCCGAGGGCGTGTAGTAATGATAGGTGGTCAGCGCGAGGCCGGTGTTCTCTGATATCTGGAAGACGGTCTGCACCAGGCCCTTGCCGAAGGTGGTCTCGCCCACAATCAGCGCGCGATCGTGGTCCTGCAGCGCACCGGAGACGATCTCCGCCGCCGACGCCGTGTTGCGATTCACGAGCACCACCACGGGGTATTTGTCCTTCCCTTCCTCGCCGTGGGTCGCGCGGTAGACCTGGTCGGGGTAGGCGCGCCCGCGCTGCGAAACCACAATCTGCCCCTTCTGCAGGAACTTGTCGGACATGTTCACGGCTTCATTCAGCAACCCCCCGGGGTTTCCCCGCAGGTCGATGATCAGGCCATGCAGGTTACCGCTGGCCGCCTGGAACTTGTCCAATGCGTCTCCCACCTCGCGGCTGGTAGTCTCCATGAAGTTCGTCACATGGATGTATCCAATGCCGGGCTTGATCAAAAAGGCGATATCGACCGAGCTGCGGGGTATCTCATCGCGGACCAGGTCGAAGCTCAGGGGCGCGTCCTTACCCTCCCGCGCCATGGTCACGCTGACGTGGGTGCCCTTGGGCCCCTTCAGCATTCCGGCTACAGCGGTCGAGTCCAGGCCGTCGGCCGACTTCCCGTCGATGGATACAATCACATCGCCCGGCTTGATCCCGGCCTTGAACGCCGGAGTTCCCTCGAACGGAGCCAGCACCACCACGTGGACCACGCCGTTCTTGTCCGGCTGTTGCGCAATGGACATGCCCACGCCGTAGTACTTGCCGTGCTGGTCCTCGCGCATCTGCGCGAAGGCCTTGGGATCGTAAAAGTTCGAGTGCGGGTCGAGCACATGCAGCATGCCCGGGATGGCGCCGTCGTAAATCGCCTTGTCGACCTTGTCCTGGTCCAGCGGCTCGGCGTAGTTCTGTTCGACGATGGAGTAGACGTCGGTAAACTCGTGCAGCGAATCGCGTAGCGTGGATTCGTCGGAGGACGACTGGGCCGAGACCTTCTCGTTGATCAACGAACCGAGAACGGCACAGGTCGCCAGAAACAGTGTGACCGAGAAGAGTGCGCGGCGGGTAGCAGGAGCCATCGGCTTGGAATACCTCGAAGTGGGTCGGACAGGGATGCGGCTCGCCGCGGCAAAAAAGGCCGGTTTGCCCAGCTAAAGCTCCACTAAACCTTGGACGAGTATACCACCGGTCGGTGAGCGCCAGACAGCCCGGAACCCTTGCACTCCTCTGCTTTCAGCTCCGCCAATTGGTGTGCACGGCGCGAGACAGATAGAATAGGACTCGCCGGATATCGTGCGGCCACCGGGTGAGTCGGGAATCGGCTGCGGGACGGGCGCTTGACAGGCGGCCGGGTTTTGGGCAGATTGCCGGCTTAGGGCAATGGAAGCGAGAGAGACCTTTTGAGATTTGTGAAATTGAACTCTGGAAACACGAAGCGAACCAGCTTAGTCAATGCCGCGCCGCGGCGGGTTCTGGGTGGAACCCTACTGCCGTATCTTCTGATAGCCGCAGCGATGCCCGCCGGCCTCCTTGCCTCGGCCCAGGTAGCGGTGCCGAAGTATCAGGGCCCCCTTGCAGCCCCGGCGACCCACGAAACGCTCCCTGCACCCGCTCCAATTACACCGAACGGCGAAGTGGTGGAGTATCCCATCGTTCGCGTGAACGATGGGATCATCGACCGCGGCGACTACGAGCGCGCCGAACAGCAGCTCATCGAGGAAGCCCAGCGCGACCACGCTACCCCGGCCGAACTGGAGCAGCGAAAAAAGGACCTGCTGCGCGACTTGATCGACAAGCAACTCCTGCTCTCGCGCGGCAAGGAACTCGACATCAACGCCGACTCCGAACTCATCCGGCGGCTGGACGATATCCGCAAGCAGTACCATTTCGACTCCATGGAAGCCCTCGAGAAAGCCATCCGTGAGTCCGGCATCTCCTATGAGGACTACAAGGCGACCCAAAGGAACGACATCATCACCCAGCAGGTCATACGCGACGAGGTCGGCCGGAATCTGCACCTGACCGCCAAGATGGAGCAGGCCTACTACGATCAGCACAAGCAGGAGTTCGCGCAGCCGGAGTCCGAACGGCTCAGCGAGATACTTATCCCCACGCCCGACAACCCGACCGACGAGCAGCTCGCGCAGGCGCAGGCCAAAGCCGACGACGTCGTTGCCAAGCTGAAGGCGGGAGCCAAGTTCGAGAACCTGGTCAAGCTGTATCCCGACAGTCCGAATCCGGACAAGGGCGGGGACCTCAACGCTGACTACAAGCGCGGCGACGGCCAGTTGGCAAAGGTGCTGGAGGACCAGACCTTCGTGCTCAAGACTGGCGAGTCCACTGCACCCATCCGCACTCGCGAGGGATTCGTCATCTTCAAGGTGACGGAACACACGCCGGCGGGGATTCCACCCCTCAGCGCCATCGATGAGCAGGTGCAGCAGACGATGTTCCAGGAAGCCATGGCGCCCGCGCTGCGGACCTATCTCACTGACCTCCGTGAGAAAGCGTACGTCGATATCGCTCCGGGCTTCGTCGACACCGGCGCCAGCCCCAAGGAGACCAAGCCGGTATACGCCGCCTCGACGCCGCCGGCCGCGAAGAAGAAAACCAAGAAGGGGCGGCTCGATCAAGCCCGTCCCGGGACCCCCGCAGCAACTTCGACCACACCCGCGACCGCAGCAGCGGTGACGCCATCGGCAGCCTCGCCTGCGCCGGTTGCCGCCTCCACTGCCAAGCGGAACTCCAAGCCCGCGAAGACCGAGAATGTGGCCATGAACAAGAAGCCCAGGAAGGTTCACCGCGAGAAGATCCGCTATGGGCAGGCTCCGCGCAACTCGCTTCCGGTCGCTCCCGAAGAGACACTGGCCTCCGGCTCCGACCAGGGCCCCGGCGCAGCCAATACCCTGCCCCCGCCGGGAGCCGCGATCGCGTCGATCGACCAATCCACCACGACCTCGGATGTTGATCCGCTTGCTCCCAAGGCTTCCCAGGGCAAGACTCGCTTTGCCGACCGCGCGCCGCTGGAAGCCAAGACCAAGACGGCTGCAAAGACGCTCAGGACCAAGCAAAAGGCCGCGGCAACTCCGCCTCCCCTCACCGCGGAAGAGAAGGCGGCGCAGCAGGTGCAGAACGCCCCTCTCGGACTACGCGGCGACACCGCAACCAAGAAGAAGCCGAAGAAGGTGAAGGGCGCTCCCAAGGAGCGTATCCAGGAAGCGCCGCCCACCCCGCCCGCGCCGAAACCGGATGCCACGCCAATTCCGCCGAAGAGTGTGCGCGACAACGGAGAGCCCGTCGTCACCCCGCCTCCGTCGAATCTTCCGCCTCCGGCAACAGGCACGCAGCCCGCTGCTCCGGCCAACCCAGCACCCGCGCCGCAGTAGACTTCTCGAGAGCAAGGCTTCCCTAAAATCCGAAATGGGGCCTCCTGAATGCCTGAATCGGAAAAGCATCTCAACATCGGTGCGATCATCTTCCCTGAGATAGATCAGGCTGACCTGACCGGGCCATTTGAGGTCCTTTCAAAGCTGCCCAACTCGACCTTTCTTGTGCTGGCTAAAGAGATGACGCCGGTTCGCGACATCAAGGGACTGATCCTCACGCCAAATATGACCTTTGCCGAGGCTCCGCCACTCGACTTGCTAATTGTTCCGGGAGGATGGGGCCAGGAAGCGCTGATGGAGGACGAAGCTTTCCTTGGATTCATCCGGGCCCAGGCCGCCAACGCCCAATACACATTCTCCGTCTGCACCGGCGCCCTCTTATGCGGTGCGGCTGGGCTTCTCCGCGGTGTCAAGGCCACCACGCACTGGTCGGCGCTTCATCTGCTCGGCTACTTCGGAGCCATCCCCGTCAGCGCTCGCGTTGTCGTGGATGGCAAGCACATCAGCGCCGCGGGTGTCACGGCCGGAATCGACGGCGCGCTGCGACTGGCGTCAATCCTCCGCAATGAGCGCACCGCCAAGGTTATTCAACTCTCCATGGAATATGCCCCTGAACCGCCGTTCAATTGCGGTACTCCACAATCGGCCCCGCCCGACGTGCTCGAAGCCGCGCTGGCCGCGACCCGGAAGATAACCGAAGCGCGCCTCGCCACGGCACAGCGCATCGCTGCCCGGTTTGGGATCGAGCCCGTGTAACCTCGTTGGACCATATAATCAACGCAAGCCTGAGGCCGACCCCGGACGCAGGCCGTCTGGCCGCAACCGCTCCGCCGACGTATCCTTGCCAGCATGAAAGATTTCTTTATAGCGGACGCCGCAAAGTTTGACAGCGTCGAAATCAAAACCTTCCTCGCAGTCTCGTCGCTCTCGGTACGCGACAAAAAGACCGGCGGCGGGCAGTACCTGGCGATGACGCTCACCGATAAGACTGGATCAATCGATGCGAAGATGTGGGACAACATTGCATCTGCAGCGGAAACGTGCGCGGAAGGCTCCTACGTCAAGGTTCAGGGGAGGGTCGCGAAGTATCCCCCAAACTCGACAGGAAAGTGGCAGATCACCGTTAGCAAGCTGCGCCTGGCCGCGGCCTCCGAGGTCGACCCCGCCGACTTCGTGCCCACCACGCGCTTCAACATCGACGAAATGTGGGCCGAACTCCGCGGCTACGTGGATGCCTTCCAGAATGCAGACCTGCGCCGGCTCGTCTTTGCCTTCCTCGACGACGAGGCCATTGGCGCAGCCTACCGCGCCGCTCCCGCGGCCAAGATGCTGCACCATGCCTGGATCGGAGGCCTGCTGGAGCACGTCGTCACGCTGGTGCGCGTCTGCCGCGCAACCGCGCCCTTCTACCCCGAGGTCGACCCTGACCTGCTGGTCACCGGCGCCATCCTCCACGACATCGGAAAGGTGCGCGAACTGAGTTGGGGAACCACCTTCAGCTACACCCTCGAAGGCCAGATGATTGGACACATCTCCATCGCGCAGGGAATGCTGCGCGAGAAGATCGCCACGCTGCCCGGTTTCCCGGAGAAGCTGCGCGTGCTGGTCGAGCACATGATCCTCAGCCACCACGGCAAGTACGAGTTCGGCTCGCCCAAGCTGCCCATGACCCCGGAAGCGATCCTGCTCAGCGCTCTCGACGACGTCGAAGCCAAGATGCAGGCCATGCGCAACGAGTTTGGCCGCGACGTAGCCGCCGGCAAGAGCGGTGCCGAGATGACCGAATGGGTGCGCAGTATGGAACGCCCGTTGCTGAACTCCATAGCGTACTTGGACGAGGAGTAGAAAATGACCCGATTGAAATCCATCGCAGCTCTCATCGTGTGCGTGTTGGCCGCTGGCTCGGCGCGGGTTGGCATCGCGCAGCTATCGCAATCGCCCGCTGCCGGCCGTCCGGTCTTCGACATCACCGCCTACGGAGCGAAGCGCGACGCCAGCGCACCCGCAACCGAAGCCTTCGCGAAGGCGATTGCCGCAGCTAAAGCCGCCGGCGGCGGCACCGTCTATGTGCCCGCCGGACATTACACCTCCGGCCCGATCGAGCTCATCAGCCACCTCCGCCTCGAGTTCGATGCCGGCGCAGTCATTACCTTTCCCGCACAGATGCTGCCCCTCACCAGGGGACGCCAGCAGGGCGTCGAAACCCTAACGCCCGTCCCTCTGATCGGCGGGCACGATCTCGAAGACGTGCAGGTCGTTGGCCCCGGCACGCTCGTCACCAGCCAGGCTGACTGGATCAAATTGCACGGGCGCAAGCAGGCCACAGCCACCGATCTCGGCAGCGCCAACGGCGACAATTGGGAGAAGCTGCTGCTCGATCTTGAAGCGCACAAGCCCATCTCCGACGCCGAGTACACCGCGGCAGCGCAGGAGTTGCGCCCGTCCTTCCTGCGCTTCATGAACTCGAAAGACATCCTGGTCGATGGCCTTCACTTTGAAGGTGCAGCCATGTGGACCATCCACCTGCTCTACACGCAATACGCGGTGGTCCGCAACGTGGTCATTGAAACCTACCCCGGCGTACAAACCGACGGCATCGTCGTCGACTCCAGCCGTTTCGTGCACCTCACCGACGACTACATCGATACCGGCGACGACGGCATCGTCATCAAGAGCGGCAAGGATGCCGACGGCCTGCGCGTCAACCGGCCTACGGAAGACGTCACCATCACCGGCTGCACCGTGCATCACGCGCATGGCGCGGTCACCATCGGCTCGGAAACCTCCGGCGGCGTGCGCAACATCGTCGCCGACAACATCACCGCAGTAGATACCGAAGCCGGCATCCGCATCAAGAGCCGGCGTGGCCGCGGCGGCGTGGTCGGCAATCTTCGCTTCTCCAACTGGACCATGCGCAACGTCGGCACTGCCATCGACGTGACCAACTTCTACATGATGGAAGGCGAAACCAAAGAGTCCCGCGTGACCATGCCAAAGTCCGCCACCACTCCCGCCTTCGAGAATATTGCCATCGACGGCGTCACCATCGACGGCGCCAAGCAGCTCATCGACGTCGACGGCCTGCCCGAAAGTCCCATCGATGGCCTGCGCATCTCGGATGTGATCGGCACCGGAACCCTCGGCGCGCATCTCGTCCACGCCTCCGGCCTGGAACTCCATAACGTGCAACTCAACGTGGCGAAAGGCCCGGCGTTCCTCGTCGAGGACTGCCCCGAAGCCGAGCTCGACCACGTCGCATCGCGCAAGCTGCCCGCGACCGAACCCGTAGTCCGCATGGAGCGCTCTGCCGGCTCAATCGTGCGCAACAGTCGCACCTTCAACGGCGTCGGCAGCGGTATTCTTCTTTCAGCGGCGCCAAAGATGCGCGGCTTCTTGCAGGTCCAGGGTCTCATCGCCGCCCCGGGCAAGGCAGTAGACTACGACGAAGCCCACCCCAAATAATTCGGGCCCCGCAGATCGCGAGGCCCTGAATTCCTGCTCTGCCTACGCCCAGCTAAAACCGCTGCGCGCCAGCGGTAGCGTGCGGATCCGTTTGCCGGTCGCCGCAAACACCGCGTTCGCGATCGCCGGCAGCACCGGCGGCAGGGCGGGTTCGCCCAGGCCGGTCGGCGGAAACTCCGTCATGTGCCAGTAAAGCTCGATCGCCGGGGCCTGCCGGAGCCGCAAAATCGGATGGTTGTTGTAGTTGCTCTGTTGCGGGCGTCCATCCCGGATCGTGATCTCCTGTGCCATCTGGCTCATGCCTTCAATAATCGCGCCCTGCACCTGGGCTTCCGCGCCCGAGGGGTTCATGATCTGGTTGCCCACATCGCCCGCGGCCCACACCTTGTCTACCTTGATACGGTTCCGGCTGTCGACGGTGACCTCCGCCACCTCGGCAAAATAACCCGCATGGCAGTAGTGGCACGCGAGCCCCATGCCCTTGCCCGGCGTCTGCTTCCGACTGGCCCAGCCCGACTTCTCCGCCACCAGTTGCAG